>ENA-OYYC01000617-OYYC01000617.1-human-gut-metagenome-genome-assembly--contig:-NODE-617-length-17447-cov-5.792893_pt1 | contig 17447 bp, 10 predicted proteins | sample MGYA00243242_ERZ653433 | MGnify/ENA primary metagenome ERZ653433 (study PRJEB26926, sample SAMN06165127) | human gut metagenome | biome: ENVO:00009003; feature: ENVO:2100002; material: ENVO:00002003... | reverse complement strand
ACGAGATTAGCTGCAGTCTCGTGGGCTCGGAGATGTGTATAAGAGACAGACCATGAACGCTTTATCTGAAGCTGAAAAAACAGCAGTTAGCCTGTTACTAAAAGCTTATATCGGTTTTTTGAGCGAAGAAGCAACGGTAGATGAACAAAGTTTTCCCATGGTTAAGGAACTGTTGTCTTATACACAGGGCAGCAAAGAAGATGGTGAAAAAGATGCCATAGATTGTCTGATGGAAGATACGGTCAGCAGAACCCACAGACATCGAGAATATTACAACAATTATCAACGCTATCAACTGATGCAGGTGGATAAAGAGCGTGTGATTATGGCCTGCAATATCATAATCAATGATTTGATTGGCAGGTTGTACCGATATGATTATCGCTTTGGCTATGACATTACACTTGCCTCAGAACACAGCATTGCAAAAAAACTGTCTGATAATTGGCAGAATGAATGGGAGGTTGAAGATTATGAAGCTGGTGATTGCTGAAAAACCATCGGTTGCACAAAGTCTGGCGGCGGTGATCGGTGCAACCGTCCGTAAGGACGGGTATCTGGAGGGCAACGGCTGGCGTGTCAGCTGGTGCGTGGGCCACCTGGCCGGTCTTGCGGATGCAGACAGCTATGACCCCAAGTATGCCAAGTGGCGATATGATGACCTGCCTATCCTGCCGGAGCATTGGCAGATGGTGGTGGGCAAAGATAAAAAGAAGCAGTTTGATATTCTCAAAAAGCTGATGAATGCCCCGGATGTTTCGGAGGTGGTAAATGCCTGCGATGCCGGACGCGAGGGCGAGTTGATCTTCCGTAGCGTCTATGAGCTGGCAGGTTGCAAGAAGCCGATGAAAAGGCTCTGGATTTCTTCGATGGAGGACTCTGCCATAAGGGAAGGCTTTGCAAACCTGCGCCCCGGTGCGGACTATGACGGACTTCGGGATGCTGCCCTCTGCCGTGCCAAGGCCGACTGGCTGGTTGGGATCAATGCGACAAGGCTTTTTTCCGTGCTGTATCACCGAACCCTCAACATCGGGCGCGTGATGTCCCCGACGCTGGCGCTTATTGTTCAGCGAGAAGCTGAGATCGACACCTTTCAGCCGATTCCCTTTTATACCGTGGCGCTGAAGCTGCCCGGTCTTACCGTATCCGGGGAGCGCATGGCGGATAAGGCTGCTGCTGAGCAGCTGAAAGAAGCCTGTCAGGGTGTAAATGTCACAATCAAAAAGGTGGAGTGCAAGGAAAAGTCCGAAAAGCCGCCTGCCCTCTATGACCTGACTACTCTGCAAAGAGATGCCAACCGCCTGCTTGGATTTACAGCCCAGCAGACCCTGGACTATCTGCAAAGCCTGTATGAAAAGAAGCTCTGCACCTATCCCCGTACTGACAGCCGCTATCTGACTGGCGATATGGCAGACAGCCTGCCGGTGCTGGTGAATCTGGTTGCCAATGCTATGCCGTTTCGCAAAGGAATCGCCATTACCTGTGATCCGCAGACGGTAATCAACGATAAGAAAGTAACCGACCACCACGCAGTAATCCCTACCAGAAATCTCAAGGATGCAGACCTTTCTGCCCTTCCTGCGGGAGAAAAAGCGGTGCTGGAGCTGGTGGCCCTGCGTCTGATGTGCGCCGTAGCCCAGCCCCATATCTATTCGGAAACTGTTGTGATTGCAGCGTGTGCCGGTGGGGAGTTTACCACAAAAGGAAAAACGGTGAAGCACCCCGGATGGAAAGCACTGGAGGACGCTTACCGTGCCAAAATGAAGGATGCAGAGCCGAAAAAAGAGGGCACAGAGAAAGCCCTGCCGGAGCTGACCGAAGGACAGACCCTTTCGGTTGCTGCGGCAATCGTCAAAGAAGGCAAAAGCAGTCCGCCTCAGCACTTTACGGAGGATACCTTGTTGTCCGCAATGGAGACTGCCGGAAAAGAGAATATGCCGGAGGACGCCGAGCGAAAAGGTCTGGGGACACCGGCCACCCGTGCCGGTATTTTGGAAAAGCTGGTATCTGCCGGTTTTCTGGAGCGAAAAAAGAACAGAAAAACGGTGCAGCTTCTTCCTTCCCACGATGCAGTATCCCTTATCACGGTGCTGCCGGAACAACTGCAATCGCCGCTTCTGACTGCCGAGTGGGAGTACCGCCTGGGCGAGATCGAGCGCGGGCAGCTTGCCCCGGAGGAGTTTTTAGACGGGATCAGCACCATGCTGAAAGATCTGGTGGGGACTTATCAGGTCATCAAGGGAACCGAGTACCTGTTCACTCCGCCCCGTGAGGTGGTGGGCAAATGCCCTCGCTGCGGCGGTGAAGTTGCAGAACTGCAAAAAGGCTTCTTCTGTCAGAATGATTCTTGCAAATTTGCAATCTGGAAAAACAACAAATGGTGGGCTGCCAAGAAAAAACAGCCGACCAAGGCTGTGGTGTCTGCGCTGCTGAACGATGGCTGTGTCCGTGTGACGGGGCTATATTCGGAGAAAACCGGCAAGACCTACGATGCCACTGTGGTTTTGGAGGACGATGGACAGTATGCCAACTTCAAGCTGGAATTTGACCAGCGGAAAGGAGGCAGCCGATGAAGCTCTCTTTAGTGGAACGGGAAACCATTCTCCTCTATAACCAGGCAGAACCAATGGCTGAGGTCTATACCCACGATCCCCGTCTGATGGAGAAGCTGGAACTGCTGGCAAAAAAGCACCCCGACCAGATCACCCGAAAGGACGCCCATAACTTTACCGTCCCCAAGCGGTGTGTATCAGTCCGGGAGCCATACAGCGCCGAGCGTCGCAAAGCTGCCAGTGAGCGTGCGAAAGCCGCCGGATACCAGCCCCCTGTGAAAAAGTCCGGCAGTTAAAGGCACATGGCAGAGAATGTATTTGAAGCAGTCAAGCAGTCGGTCAGCACCAGAGATGCGGCAGCGTTTTATGGGATCGAGGTCAAACGAAATGGTATGGCCTGCTGTCCCTTTCACGATGATAAGAACCCCAGCATGAAGGTAGACCAGCGGTTCCACTGCTTTGGCTGCGGTGAAGATGGGGATGTGATCGACTTTACCGCAAAGCTCTTTAACCTCTCCCCAAAAGAAGCGGCGGAGAAACTGGCACAGGACTTTGGCCTGATCTATGACAGTCAGGCCCCGCCCCGCAGGAGATATGTCCGGCAAAAAACCGAGGCACAGAAGTTTCGGGAGGATCGACAGCGCTGTTATCGCGTACTGTCCGATTACTACTATCTGCTGAAAAAATGGGAAGCCGACCGTTCTCCCAGGACACCGGAGGAAGAACCGCACCCCCGTTTTGTGGAAGCAATCCAGAAGAAAGCCTATGTAGAGTACCTGCTGGACCTTTTTCTTTATGAAAGTGAAGAAGAACAAAAGGCATGGATTGCAGAACACACAGCAGAAATCACACACTTGGAAAGGAGATTGAAAATCATGGCTGAGAACAAACCCACCAACCGAGAACGGCTAAGGGAAATCACAGATGGCATCGAGCAGGGCATCAAAGAACTGTTTGAGAGTGAAAAGTATATGCGCTATCTGTCCGTCATGTCCCGCTTCCACCGCTATTCGGTAAACAACACCATGCTCATCTATATGCAGAAGCCGGACGCCACATTGGTAGCCGGATACAATAAGTGGAAAGACCAGTTTGAGCGTCATGTAAAAAAGGGCGAGCATGGCATTACCATCATCGCTCCCACACCGTATAAGAAGAAAATCGAGGAGCAGAAGCTGGACCCAGATACCAAGGCTCCGATTCTGGATAAAGACGGAAAGATCGTCACAGAGGAAAAAGAAATCGAGATTCCCATGTTTCGCCCTGTCAAGGTCTTTGATGTGAGTCAGACCGACGGGAAACCTTTGCCGGAGCTTGCTTCCTCCCTTTCCGGCAATGTGCCAAATTATGAGGCATTCATGGAGGCCCTGCGCCGCAGCGCACCGGTGCCGATTACTTTTGAAGCAATGGCCGCCGATACGGACGGCTATTTTTCTGCCGATCATCAGAAAATTGCCATTCGTCAGGGCATGAGTGAGGTTCAGACGGTTTCAGCCACAGTACACGAGATTGCCCACAGCAAGCTCCATGACCCTAAAAAATATGAAATGCTACCGTCATGGAAGGTTGTGCAGGAGAGTGAAGGTGGAACCAAACATGATTTCAAGTTGGATTTTGCCACAGAAAAAGAAGCCGAACAGTTTGCTTCTGATATGGATTGGCGTTATGTGGACGAAAATCAGTTTGAATGGCGTCTTGCAGTTGAGGAAGATCCAACCGCAGAAAAACAGGCAATCAAAAACCGCCACACGGAGGAAGTGGAGGCTGAAAGCATCTCCTATGCGGTCTGCAAGTATTTTGGCATCGAGACCGGAGAAAACAGCTTCGGCTATATTGCAAGCTGGAGCCAGGGCAAAGAGCTGAAAGAGCTGAGAGCCAGTTTGGAGACCATCAACAAAACCTCCGGCACTTTGATCTCCGACATTGAGCGCCACTATAAGGAAATCTGCAAAGAGCGCGGAATCGACCCTCATGCAAAGGTAGAGCCGGAACCCGCCCCGATAGAGCAGCCAGAAGATGCCGCTAAGGTATCTGATAGACAGCAGACCGGCGATCTGACCTACTATGTAGCAGAGTGCATGGAATTTCCAAACCTCGGAGAATACCACGATAACCTGTCTTTGGAGGAAGCAATCCGCATTTATCAGGAGATTCCGGCAGAACGAATGAACGGGATCAAGGGCATTGGTTTTGAGCTGAAAGACGGAAGCGACTATGAAGGACCTTTTCCGATTTTGACCGGCCAGACCATTGACCTGGACACCATCCAGGCAATCGACTATTACCGTGATAATCCTCTGGTGCAAAAAGCGGTAAAGGAACTGGCTGCGGCAATGCCGGAAATGGAAGTGCTGGGGGCGGACGCCAACCAGCAGGAGGCTTTGTTTCTGATCGACGATGCCACCTATCTTCATATCCAGTCCTGTGACAGTGGCTGGGACTATACCCTTTACGATGCCGCGTCCATGAAAGAGTTGGATGGTGGTCAGCTGGATATGCCGGAGATTTCCCGCATGAAGGCAGTTCTCCAGATTTGTGATGACAACGATTTGGGCAGAGACTCGGTAAAAGACGCGCCGTTGTCCATGATTGAGACCTTGCAGGAAACTGCCTACCAGCAGATGCAGGCAGAGGCCAGTCAGATGGCTGCTTCTTCCCAGCTGCCGGAAGCACAGGAGCAGGCGCTGGATGAATACCCAACGCCGGATGAGCAGGTCTCCACACCAGATATGCAGGAATACGGCTACTCCTATGATGGGATGCTCCCTGTTACCAGAGAACGGGCGCTGGAACTGGATGCCGCCGGTTTGACCGTCTATGTGCTGCATGAGGACAATACGGAGAGCATGGTGTTTGACCCGCAGGAAATCATGGATCATGGCGGTCTTTTTGGCGTGGACCGTGAGGAATGGGAGAAAAGCCCTCAGTTCCACGAAAAGGTCATGGAGCGTCAGGAACATCAGCAGGAACGCGAACAGGCATTTCTATCCCAGAACAGAGATTGCTTTGCTATCTATCAGGTGAGCCGTGACGATCCGCAGAATGTGCGCTTTATGAATCTGGATTGGTTAAAGTCCCATGACATTTCCATAGACCGCAGCAATTATGACCTCATTTACACAGCTCCGCTGAGGGAGTCTGGCACGGTACCGGAGCAGCTGGAAAAACTATATGAGCAGTTTAATCTGCAAAAGCCGGCGGATTTTCACAGTCCTTCTATGAGTGTCAGTGACATCGTTGCGATCAAGCAGGACGGTAAGGTATCCTGTCATTACTGCGACAGCGTTGGTTTTACCCAGATCCCCGGATTCCTGCCGGAAAATCCGCTGAAAAATGCGGAGATGGCCGTGGAGGACGATTACGGCATGATCGACGGTATCATCAACAATGGCGCAAAAGAGCCTACGGTGGCAGAGCTGGAACAGCAGGCCCGCAGCGGTCAGTCCATTTCCCTCATGGATTTGGCTGCCGCTGCCCATCGGGAGGAACGGGAAAAGAAAAAGTCCGTCATGGAGCAGCTGAAAAGCCAGCCCAAGGCAGAACACAAAAAGATAGCGCCAAAAAAGAGTGCGGAAAGGGAGATTTGATATGGGAAACTTTACTTTTGAGGAAATGAACCTGATGTGCATTTACAATACCGGCAGCCGCACCGGACTGATCGACAGCCTGCGTGAGATGCGCGGCGAGCTGGCCCCGGAGGAAACCGAGCAGCGGGAGTTGACAGACAGCGCACTGGGCAAGCTCCAGGCCATGAGTGATGCCGAGTTTGCCGAGCTGGAGTTGTATCCGGATTTTGACCAGTAAACACCATAATCGCAGGGATGGGGTGGCAATATGCCACCCCACCTTTTTACCCCAAAACTGAAAGGAGGACAGAACACTATGCCAACCAAAGCTGAACTATATGCACAGATGGCGGAGAAGGTGACAACGCAGCTCACGGGGAGCTGGCAGGAATGGGCAGGGTTTCTCACCACTGCTTCCCGCCTTTACAAGTACCCGTTCCATGAGCAGTTGATGATCTACGCCCAGCGTCCGGACGCCACCGCCTGTGCAGAGTACGATTTGTGGAATGAAAAGATGGGCCGGTATGTAAGGCGCGGCTCCAAGGGAATTGCTCTGGTGGACGATTCCGGGGACAGGCCCCGCCTGCGCTATGTTTTTGATATTTCCGACACCGGAACCCGTGAACATTCCCGCACTCCCTGGCTGTGGCAGCTGGAGGAGCGCCATTTGGATTCGGTGCAGGCCATGCTTGAGCGCACCTATGATGTTTCCGGTGATGACCTTGCCGGACAGCTCACCGAGGTAGCCGGAAAACTGGCTGAGGAATACTGGACGGAGCATCAGCAGGACTTCTTCTATATCGTTGACGGTTCCTTTTTGGAGGAATATGATGAGTTTAACATCGGAGTACAGTTCAAGGCAGCAGCCACCGTCAGTATCACTTATGCTTTGATGTCCCGCTGTGGACTGGAACCGGAACGCTACTTCGACCACGAAGATTTCATGGCGATCTTTGATTTCAATACTCCGGCAACCATCGGAGCGCTGGGAACAGCGGTCAGCCAGATCAACCAGCAGGTGCTGCGGCAGATCGGCGTTACCGTCCGAAATGCAGAGCGCGAAGCCAACCAAGAAAGGAGCAAACAAGATGAACAATCCCATGACCTATATCCAGAACGGAGACTATCTGATTCCCGACCTGAAGCTGAGCCAGCAGCCGGAGAAACCCCTGGGCAAGTACGGCAGGATGAGGAAAACCTACCTGAAGGAACACCGTCCCATCCTCTACAACCAGATGTTGCTGAGCGAGAAGCTGTACCCGCACCTTCTGGAGATCGACGAGACCGCCCAGAGCAGACTGGAGCAGATGATGCCCCAGCTGGCGAAGGAAGCGGGAGCCACCGAGGAACTGAAAGCCAGCGATCCCATGAAGTGGGTGGGGCTGATGAACACCTGCAAAGCCCAGGCCGAGGAAATCCTGATGGCGGAGCTTATCAACAGCTGACTCTAAACCTGTTCCTCTCCGAAGCGGAACAGATCCAATCCATAGATGAAGCAGAGAATGTAGCGCATACATCCTCTGCTTTTTCTTTTGCCCAAAATGACATCGACCATGTGCTGCGTTTGGGCGGCAATACAGACCGTCAAAGGGAGCGTGTGGTTGCAGCCTTTGAAAAGCAGAAAACCACCGCTGAGATTGCCGAGATACTGAAAACGCTGTACCACGGCGGCAATGGCCTTGGCAGTGTGAGCGCATGGTATGCCGAGGATGGTATCCATCTTTCCCATGGGAAGTCTGTCCGTTATGACAGGTCTGCCCAGGTCATTTCCTGGGAGAGCGCCGCAGAGCGTATCGGGGAGCTTTTGGAGAGCGGCCAGTTTGCCTCCAATGTGGAGCTTGCAGAAGCGGCAGGCTATGAACGCTCCCTCCTCTCGGAAAAGCTCTGGCATCTGTATCACGATCTCAGTGAGGATGCCAGAAAAGCCGGATATTTGTCCTGCCTGTCAGAGATCAAAGGCAATGGTTTCCCAGAGGAGACCCGCCGCCTGACGGAGCAGCTGAGTGACTCGGCTTTCCGCCAGACCCTCAAGGAAGAATACGCTGCCTTCTGGACTGCCTATCAGCAGGACCGTGACCTGTTGCGTTTTCACTATCATAGACCGAGGGAGATCTGGGAGAACTTGAAGGACCTTGACCTGCCCCGCAGGACATTTTCTTCAGAGCTTTCCCAAGTGCCAACCGTCCAGCACTTTATTACCGAGGATGAGATCGACGCCGCCATGACCGGCGGAAGCAGTTTCGCCGGAGGAAAAGGCCGTATCTATGCGTTCTTCATGGAAAACCATACGGATAAGGAAAAAGTGAGATTCCTTAAAGACGAGTATGGCATTGGCGGACGCTCTCATGCCCTGTCCGGCGCAACACACAGCGGCGAAGATCACGATGGGAAAGGACTGCACTATAAAAAGCAGGACTGCCCGGATGTTCACTTGAACTGGGAAAAGGTTGCCAAGCGCATTACCTCACTTGTCCAGAAAGACCGCTATCTTACCGAACAGGAACAGGCGCAGTATGACAAAATCCAGTCTGAAAAGGAACTGGCAGAAGAAGATGCCATTCAAGCACAGCAGCCGGAGGTGGAGAAAGAAACGCCAAAGCCTACCCTTGGGGAGCAGTTTGAGCAGTATAAGCCTGTGGTGACTGCCGCCATTTCCGAGGATGCCGCATACCGCAATGCCTGCGGGCATTCTGACCGTGAAAATGCTGTCATCGAGGGCAATGCCGCTGTGCGCCGTGCAGTCCTTGGTTCTAAGGATATGGAGCTGATCCGACTCTATTCGGATGTGCCGGAGTTCCGCCAGCGTTTACACCGGGAAGTGATCGACGAGACCTATCCAAAGCTCCATGAGCTTCTGCGCCCTCTTTCTCAGGAAGATATTGATACTGCCCTTTGTGCATGGAACGGCAATATCGAGAGTAAACACGCTGTCGTCCGCTATATGAAAGACCATGCAAGAGAGAAGGATACCGCTGCATGGCTGGCTCAGGAATACGGTGGCAGCAACAGCCCGTTCGTTGTCCGTGCCGGAAGCCCGGAGGAAACACAGCTGCCCTGGCCGAAGGTACAGCGCAGGCTTGCCCAGCTGATTCAGGAGGACCGGTTCTATACCGAAGAAGAACAGGACCGTTTTGACGACATCGACCCAATCGCCATCCGGGAAGCTCTGGAGGAAAGAGGGATCGTCAACGGCCAGGTGGCAGACCCGGAAAAACTGGACAATGATTCGTTTATCCAACAGGTGATGTCGGATGTAGAGCAGATCGCAGCTGCTGAGACAAAGCAGACTTCCGAAGTTGCTATTTCCGATGAGGAATATGATGCAGTTCGCCGCCCAACTCCGCAAAGAACATCCTATGACCCTGCTGCCCCGGTCTATGCCGTGGGCGATACCGTGTATATCGAGGATGACGCCTATCAGATCAGCGAGCTGCGGGAGGACACCGTACAGCTTCTGCCCACCGGGATGGTATATCCCATCTACCGGGCAGAGCGCAAAGAACAGTTCGAGCAGCTGCTTCGGGCAGACCGCCGCAATGCTTACTATACCGAGTTTCTTCCTATTGACCCGGACAAGGCAGATCAGGACTTGCGGGATGTATTGGCTCATGGACTGATGGATGAAGCGGATAAAAAGCAGATTTCCACGCTGCTGCAATCCGGCAGGAGCAACAGCGAGATCGCCTACTGGCTGAGCAGAGCCTATTCCGGTGAGATCGAGACCCTGAATCTGGAGACCGGCGATATTGCCGATTACCGTACCACGGCACAGGGCATGGAGCTGGAAGTCCTGGACGCAGAGGAAAAGCGTCTGGCTGTGCTGTATTTCCGCTGGGATGAGGTTGCGCCTTTGCTGCGCGGGATGTATGCCCGTCAGCAGGACGGTTTTGGACAGGAACAGCCCCAACCGGCTACCGAATCCCCGACCTTCCATTCCGAGACCATGGCCGTCTATCCGGGCGATAAGAACAATCTGCCTTATGATGTGGTGGTGGAACGACTGCATATCGAGGAGCCGGAGCCGCCAGCCCCTGTGACTGAGCCGGAGAAAACCTTTGAGGAAGTGTTGGATGAACACCCGGTTTCCATTCAGGTCAATGGCCAGTGGCAGACCTTCCCCAATGCCAAAGCTGCCGAGGAAGCCTCCTATGAGGAATACAAGGCTAACCTGCGCCGCAATGCAAAAAACTTCCGCATTACCGATGAGCATTTGGGCGAAGGCGGTCCGAAAGCCAAGTTCCAGGCAAATGTCAATGCGATTCGTTTGCTGAAAGAGCTGGAAGCTGCCGGACAGCAGGCAAGCCCCGAACAGCAGGAGGTTCTTTCTCGATATGTGGGCTGGGGCGGTCTCTCTGATGCGTTTGACCCGGAGAAACCGGCATGGGCTTTAGAGTATGCCCAGCTAAAAGAACTGCTGACCCCGGAGGAATATGCCGCCGCCAGAAGCTCTACCCTCAACGCCCATTACACCAGCCCTACGGTCATTCAGGCCATCTATGAAGCGGTGGACCGTATGGGATTTGAGACCGGAAATATTCTGGAGCCATCTATGGGTGTGGGCAATTTCTTCGGTATGCTGCCGGAGGAAATGCGAAACAGCCGTCTGTACGGCGTGGAGCTGGACCCGGTTTCCGGGCGCATCGCAAAGCAGCTCTATCCCAAGGCGGACATCACAGTAGGCGGCTTTGAGACCACCGACAGGCGTGACTTCTTTGACCTTGCCATCGGCAATGTACCTTTCGGTCAGTATCAGGTCAATGACAAAGCCTACAACAAGCTGAATTTCAGTATTCACAACTACTTTTTCGCCAAAGCACTGGACCAGGTGCGTCCCGGCGGCGTGGTGGCTTTTGTAACCTCCCGCTATACTATGGACGCCAAGGATTCCACCGTGCGCCGCTATCTTGCCCAGCGTGCCGAGCTGCTGGGAGCCATCCGTCTGCCCAATGACGCGTTCAAAAAGAATGCCGGTGCCGAGGTGGTATCAGACATCATCTTTCTCCAAAAGCGGGACCGCCCGCTGGACATCGTGCCGGAATGGACCCAGACCGGACAGACGGAGGACGGGTTTGCCATCAACCGGTATTTTATCGACCACCCGGAAATGGTGCTGGGCAGACAGGAGCCGGTAAGCACTGCTCATGGTATGGACTACACCGTGAACCCTATCGAGGGACTGGAGCTTTCCGACCAGCTGCATGATGCGGTGAAGTATATTCATGGCACTTATCAGGAGGCAGAGCTGCCGGAGCTGGGCGAAGGCGAAGCCATTGACACCTCCATTCCTGCTGACCCCAATGTGAAGAACTATTCCTATGCCATTGTAGACGGGCAGGTGTACTACCGGGAAAACAGCCGTATGGTGCGCCCTGACCTCAACGCCACCGCAGAAGCCCGCGTGAAAGGTCTTGTGGGACTGCGTGATTGTGTGCAGGAACTGATCGACCTTCAGATGGATGCAGCGGTTCCAGACAGCACCATTACCCAAAAGCAGGCGGAACTGAACAGCCTATATGACAGCTTTTCTGAAAAATATGGCCTTATCAATGACCGTGCAAACCGACTGGCCTATGCAGATGATTCTTCCTATTACCTACTCTGTGCGCTGGAAGTCATCGACGAGGACGGGAAGCTGGAACGCAAGGCAGATATGTTCACCAAACGGACCATCAAGCCCCATCAGGCGGTGGCTGTGGTGGATACGGCAAGTGAAGCACTGGCGGTGTCCATCTCGGAAAAAGCCTGCGTGGATATGGACTATATGAGCCAGCTTACCGGAAAAACAAAAGAAGCACTGGCCGGAGAGCTGCAAGGCGTAATTTTCCGTGTACCGGGACAGTTGGAGCAGGACGGAACGCCCCATTATGTGACTGCTGATGAATACCTCTCCGGCAATGTACGCCGCAAACTGCGTCAGGCGCAGCGGGCCGCACAGCAGGACCCGGTTTATGCAGTCAATGTGGAAGCTCTTACCGCCGCCCAGCCCAAAGACCTGGATGCGTCGGAGATTGAGGTGCGTCTGGGTGCTACCTGGATCGACAAAGAGTACATCCAGCAGTTTATGTATGAGACCTTCAACACCCCGTTTTATCTCCAGCGCAGTATCGAGGTCAACTATTCGTCCTTTACCGCTGAATGGCAGATCAAGGGGAAATCTTCTGTATCCTACAACGATGTGGCAGCTTATACCACCTATGGGACCAGTCGTGCCAATGCCTACAAGATTTTAGAGGACAGCCTGAACCTGCGGGATGTCCGCATCTATGACACCATAGAGGACGCAGACGGAAAAGAGCGCCGCGTACTGAATGCCAAGGAGACCACCCTGGCGGCTCAAAAACAGCAGGCAATCCGGGAAGCCTTTAGGGACTGGATCTGGAGAGACCCGGAACGCCGCCAGACTTTGGTGCGCCAGTACAACGAGGAAATGAACTCTACCCGTCCCCGTGAATATGATGGCAGCCATATCACTTTTGGGGGAATGAACCCGGCCATTACCCTGCGGGAACACCAGAAAAGCGCCATCGCCCATGTGCTGTATGGAGGAAATACCCTGTTGGCACATGAAGTAGGCGCAGGCAAAACTTTTGAGATGGTAGCTGCTTCGATGGAAGCCAAACGCCTGGGACTGTGCCAGAAATCTCTCTTTGTGGTTCCAAACCATCTGACCGAGCAGTGGGCGTCGGAGTTTCTGCGTCTCTATCCTTCCGCCAATATCTTAGTCACCACCAAAAAGGACTTTGAGACCAATAACCGAAAGAAGTTCTGCGCTCGTATTGCGACGGGTGATTATGATGCCATCATCATGGGCCATAGCCAGTTTGAGCGTATCCCCATCAGCCGGGAGCGTCAGGAACGGCTTCTCTATGAACAGATCGACGAGATCACTGAGGGGATTGCAGAGGTACAGGCCAGTGGCGGCGAGCGTTTTACCGTCAAGCAGCTGGAGCGTACCAGAAAGTCTCTGGAAGCCAGACTGGAAAAGCTGCAAGCCGAGGGACGAAAAGACGATGTGGTGACTTTTGAGCAGCTGGGTGTGGACCGTTTGTTTGTGGACGAGGCCCACAACTATAAAAACCTGTTTCTATACACAAAAATGCGGAATGTGGCTGGTCTTTCCACATCGGACGCGCAGAAATCCTCCGATATGTTTGCCAAGTGCCGCTATATGGATGAGATCACCGGAAACCGTGGCGTGATTTTTGCCACCGGTACCCCGGTCAGCAACTCCATGACCGAGCTTTACACCATGCAGCGGTATCTCCAGTATGACCGCCTGCAGGAACTGAACATGACCCACTTCGACTGCTGGGCTTCCCGATTTGGGGAGACCGTCACAGCATTGGAGCTGGCACCGGAAGGCACCGGCTACCGGGCAAGAACGAGATTCAGCAAGTTCTTTAATCTGCCGGAGCTGATGAACCTGTTCAAAGAAGTGGCGGACATCAAGACCGCCGACCAACTGAACCTGCCCACCCCGGAGGTGGAATACCACAACATCGTGGCGCAGCCTACCGACCATCAGCAGGAAATGGTCAAGACCCTTTCGGAGCGCGCATCGCTGGTACACAGCGGAACCGTTGACCCGTCCCAGGACAATATGCTCAAGATTACCTCGGATGGCCGTAAGCTGGGCCTGGACCAGAGAATCGTCAACCAGATGCTGCCGGATGAACCTGGCACAAAGGTCAATCAGTGCGTGGACAACATCATGCAGATCTGGCGGGATGGCAAAGCTGACAAGCTGACCCAGCTGGTGTTCTGCGACATTTCTACACCACAGGCAAAAGCTACTGCAAGCAAGGCGGCGAAAACGCTGGATAATCCACTGATTCACGCATTGGAAGGCTCTGTGCCTCTGCCGGAGCAGGAACCGGTCTTTACGGTATATGACGATATTCGTCAGAAACTCATTGCTCAGGGAATGCCTGCCGACCAGATCGCTTTTATCCATGAAGCCAACACCGAAGTGCGGAAAAAGGAGTTGTTCTCTAAAGTCCGTACCGGTCAGGTGCGTGTCCTTTTGGGCAGCACCGCCAAGATGGGCGCAGGCACCAATGTGCAGGACCGTCTGGTGGCACTTCATGACCTGGACTGTCCGTGGAGACCGGGAGACCTTGCCCAGCGCAAGGGCCGTATCGAGCGCCAGGGCAACCAGAATCCCCTTGTCCATGTGTACCGCTATGTGACCGAAGGAACCTTTGACGCATACCTCTGGCAGACGGTGGAGAATAAGCAAAAATTCATCAGTCAGATCATGACTTCTAAATCGCCGGTGCGTTCCTGCGATGATGTGGACGAAACGGCGCTTTCCTTTGCCGAGATCAAAGCCCTGTGCGCCGGAGATCCCCGCATCAAGGAGCGTATGGATTTGGATGTGGAGGTATCCCGCCTGAAGCTGATGAAAGCCGACCACCAGAGCAAGCAATATCGTCTGGAGGACCAGCTGCTCAAATACTTCCCGGAGGAGATTGAAAAGCACAAAGGCTTTATCAAGGGTTTTGAATCCGATCTGGAGGTTTTGGCAGCGCACCCGCACCCGGAGGACGGTTTTGCTGGTATGGAAATCCGCGGCGATCTGCTGACCGATAAGGAGAACGCCGGCGCAGCCCTTTTGGATGCCTGCAAGGAGGTCAAAACCTCCGATCCGGTGCAGATCGGCAGCTACCGGGGCTATGCCATATCCGTGGAATTTTCCGCTTGGAAACAGGAGTATACGCTCCTGCTGAAAGGACAGATGACCCACCGGGCAACCCTTGGTACAGACCCTCGCGGAAATCTTACCCGTATCGACAATGCCCTCGCCCAGATGCCCCAGCGTCTGGAGGCGGCAAAGGCCCAGCTGGATAACCTCTATCAGCAGCAGGCTGCCGCAAAGGAGGAAGTCGGAAAGCCATTCCTTTATGAAGAAGAACTGAGAAGCAAAAACGCCCGTCTGGTGGAGCTGGATACCCTGCTCAACATCGACGGAAAGGGGCAGGCACACACCGAGTCTGTTGTTGCCAAAAGCACACGGACTTCGGTGCTGGATAACCTAAAACGCCCGGTGCAACCCCGCAGTACAGACAAGAAACCAAAACAGCATGAGGAGGTGCGATAACATGAATACTAACGATCTGAATACAGCCCTTTATGAAAAGATGGCTGCCGAACAGGACAAGTTCCGGGACTGGCTGAAAAGCCAGCCCCCGGAAGAAGTCTTAAACCATGCCTATGAGTACACCATCCGCGAGGACATCGTGATGGCAATGGAGGAACTGGAGTTGATCGACACCCAGGCTCAGGCACTTTTGGAATCTCCCTCTCCGCTGGCGGATGTGTACCGCTATTTTGAAAAGCTGGAGACCGGCTACATGGATGTGATCCGGGACAGCATTGAAAACCGTGCCGATGATGTGTGCAAGGCGCAGGAAGAATTACGAACTGCCCCTCTCTACCCCCATTCTGCCGCCTATGCGTCCGAGCATGGAGAGATGGCACAATATAACCGTTCGTATCAGGCGAACAGCGCCTGCAAAGAAGCCATTGAGCAGACCATCAGCGCCCACTATGCAGAGAATCGGCTGGATACGGAGGCTGCGGTCAAAGATGTGCTGGAAAAGTTCGGGACGGAACGGGTACAGTTCATTCTTGCAAACACCATCCAGCACAAGAACCATGACGGGCGTATCTCTCAGGACAATAAAGCCTGGGCAAAAACCATTCCCATGCCGGAGGACAGCGGCGCTTCCCGCCACTGCGCCTATCTGGTTGTGGATGGGGTCAATCCCGGTCTGACCGATCTGTTTACCAGGCAGGCCAGAAAAACCATGCAGGAACAGCAGAAAAGTTCTGTCCTGCAAAAGCTCAAACAGGAACCGCCTGCCCATAAGCCTGTCGCCCCGAAGAATCAGGAGCCGGAGCGATGAGCAGTCCCAAGCGCAAGCGGGATGTGCCGGTTCTGTTTTGGGTATCCGCTGATGAAATGGAGTTGATTCAGCAGAAAATGGCACAGTTTGGGACAAAAAACCTGAGCGCCTATCTGCGGAAAATGGCTGTGGACGGCTATGTGGTGCAGCTGGATTTGCCGGAACTGAAAGAACTGGTATCCCTGCTGCGCCGAAGCAGCAACAACTTGAACCAGCTGACCCGCAAAGTGCATGAGACCGGGCGGGTTTATGATGCTGACTTGGAGGATATATCCCAGCGGCAGGAACAACTGTGGGAGGGTGTGAAGGAAATCCTTACCCAACTCTCCAAACTTTCATAACAGGGATAGGTACTCCATTTGCGGAGGGAGGAACGGCGTTTCTTCGCCGCACCTTCCTCCGCTTTTTCTTTTTGCCGGTATCCTTGTCTTTTGCCTGTTTGTACCGGATAATATGAGTAGAATAAGAAGCGTAGCAAAGGAGTGAAAACAGATGCTGACCTTTGAAAAGGTGCTGGAGATTTTTGCGGATTACCTGACCGCAGACGAGACCATAGAAGTTTATATCAGCCGCCATGGATGTGTAAGAGTTGAATTTGACCAAGATTTTCACTATTGCTCTGGCGAGGTGTGCCATACTCCCAAGGAACTGTTCGACCTCTTAGCCGATGATTACCGGACTTATCTGGAGATTGAACTGACCAAAGGAAAACGGGAAGTGACGGAAGATGATGAGAGAGAAGCGGATGCCCTGTGCAAACGGCATCTGGAGCGTTGGAAGGAGGAACAGGAATGAAGATTTTGAAATGTCTGCTGATGATCGTAACTGCACCGGTCGTTTTGGTGTTGACGCTTTTTGTCTGGCTCTGCACGGGGCTGATCTACATATCCGGTCTGGTGCTTGGTCTACTCAGCACGGTAATTGCTCTGCTTGGCGTGGCTGTGCTGATTACCTATTCCCCGCAGAATGGTGTGATTTTGCTGGTTATGGCATTTTTGATTAGCCCGATGGGGCTGCCGCTGGCTGCGATCCGGCTACTGGGAAAGGTGCAGAGTTTGAAATTTGCGATACAGGATTGGGTGTATGGGTAAATGATGTGAATATAATTTGGAATGAAAAAGAAGCAGGACAATGGGAGATGAGACCCAATGCCCTGCTTCTCTGTTTATTCGGAACGAACTGTAATATATTTTTGTTTTCGACTGTTTGGCTTATCTGGAATAGTCATTTTAAGCTGGCCACTTTCCAGTAGTGGATTCAAATATTTTCTTGTAAAATAAGTGAGATTTCGATAACCAATAAACGAGCAAATTTCTTGTTTGCTTTTTTCTGTTATACAAAAATCCAAGACTGCGTGTAGGATGTCCTGTGATTCTGTCTCTTATACACATCTCCGAGCCCACGAGACTGCAGCTAATCTC
>ENA-OYYC01000592-OYYC01000592.1-human-gut-metagenome-genome-assembly--contig:-NODE-592-length-18025-cov-6.748525_pt1 | contig 18025 bp, 15 predicted proteins | sample MGYA00243242_ERZ653433 | MGnify/ENA primary metagenome ERZ653433 (study PRJEB26926, sample SAMN06165127) | human gut metagenome | biome: ENVO:00009003; feature: ENVO:2100002; material: ENVO:00002003... | reverse complement strand
CTCGGAGATGTGTATAAGAGACAGGCTTACTACTGCACCGGTAGCCTTTACAGTCTTAACGATCTTTTCAGCCGATTTATCGACCAAGTTGTGATCGTAAGATTTCAATTTAATTCTGATTTTTTGGCTCATATTGATATTAATAATAATATTTTATTACAATAAATCTACCCGTCCGTTAGCTTCGGTCAATACACCTTTTGCGATCGAACTGCTTACTTCCGAATAGTGAGAGAATGACATCGTAGATGTTGCACGACCCGAAGTGATCGTACGCAGAGCGGTTACATAACCGAACATTTCTGCCAAAGGTGCTTTTGCTTTTACGACACGGGCACCCGAACGGCTCGATTCCATTCCTTCTACTTGTCCACGACGTTTGTTCAAGTCGGAGATTACATCACCCATGCTTTCCTCGGGCGTTACCACTTCGATCTTCATGATCGGTTCGAGAAGAACCGGACCTGCTTTTTCACAAGCTTTCTTGAAGGCTTGGATAGCACAAAGTTCGAACGACAACTGGTCGGAGTCTACCGGGTGGAAAGAACCGTCGATTACAGTTACTTTCAACGAATCTACCGGATAACCTGCCAACACACCGTTCTTCATAGCCGTAGTGAAACCTTTCTGGATCGACGGGATAAATTCCTTAGGAATGTTACCGCCTTTTACTTCGTCTACGAATTGGAGTCCGGCTTGTTCTGCATTTTCAGCGGGTTCTACACGTACGATGATATCGGCGAATTTACCGCGACCACCCGTTTGTTTCTTGAACACTTCGCGAAGTTCAACCGGTTTGGTGATAGCTTCTTTGTAAGTAACTTGCGGACGACCCTGGTTACATTCTACCTTAAACTCACGTTTCAGACGGTCGATAATGATATCGAGGTGAAGCTCACCCATACCGCTGATAACCGTTTGTCCGGTTTCTTCGTTGGTCTGAACGCGGAACGTCGGATCTTCTTCTGCCAGTTTCTGCAAGCCGACACCCAGTTTGTCGAGGTCTTTCTGGGTTTTGGGCTCTACTGCGATACCGATCACAGGTTCGGGGAAGTCCATTGCTTCGAGAGTGATCGGAGCATCTTCTGCACACAGGGTATCACCCGTACGAATATCTTTGAAACCTACACCGGCTCCGATATCACCGCAGTCGATAGATTCTTTCGGATTCTGTTTGTTCGAGTGCATTTGGAACAAACGCGAAACACGTTCTTTTTTACCCGAACGAGCATTCAATACGTACGATCCGGCAACCATTTCGCCAGAATATACGCGGAAGAAGCACAGACGACCTACATAGGGGTCGGTTGCGATCTTGAATGCCAATGCACACAAAGGTTCTTCGAATGAGGGATGTCTTACTATCACTTTGTCCGGATCGTTAGCATCGTGTCCTTCTACTGCCGGCGTATCCAGCGGGCTGGGCAAGAAAGCACAAACGGCATCGAGCAAAGTCTGCACACCTTTGTTTTTGAAAGAAGATCCGCAGAGCATCGGAACGATCTGCATCGAGAGCGTACCTTTACGGATAGCGGCTTTGATTTCATCTTCCGTGATCGTCGAAGGATCATCGAAATATTTTTCCATCAAAGCTTCGTCGAACTCGGCAATCGATTCCAACATCTTGTCATGCCATTCGTTGGCTTCGTCAGCGAGGCTGGCAGGAATTTCTTCGACCGAATAGTCAGCACCCATCGATTCGTCGTGCCAGTAGATTGCTTTCATACGGATCAGGTCTACAACCCCCTTGAAAGTTTCTTCTGCTCCGATAGGAATTTGAATCGGGCAAGGATTTGCACCCAAAACATCTTTCAACTGACGGACTACTTCGAAGAAGTTCGCACCCGAACGGTCCATTTTATTTACATAACCGATACGAGGCACATTGTATTTATCAGCTTGACGCCAAACGGTTTCGGACTGGGGTTCCACACCACCTACCGCACAGAACGTTGCAACTGCACCGTCGAGCACACGCAAAGAACGTTCAACTTCTACCGTGAAGTCTACGTGTCCCGGAGTGTCAATCAAGTTGATTTTGAATTTTTCACTGTTATAATTCCAGAAAGTGGTCGTAGCAGCCGAGGTAATCGTGATACCGCGTTCCTGCTCCTGTTCCATCCAGTCCATCGTAGCTGCACCATCGTGCACCTCACCGATCTTGTGAGTCAAACCGGTATAGAACAATATACGCTCCGATGTGGTAGTTTTACCGGCATCGATGTGCGCCATAATACCAATATTTCTGGTATATTTCAAATGAGCGTCAGATTTTGCCATCTTTTTATTTTCCTTTTATATTTTCAATTAAAATCTGAAATGAGCGAATGCACGGTTAGCCTCAGCCATCTTGTGCATATCTTCTTTTCTTTTGAATGCACCACCCTGTTCGTTGAAGGCATCAACTATCTCGGCAGCCAGTTTGTCAGCCATAGTTTTACCTCCTCTTTTACGAGAGTAGATAATAAGATTTTTCATTGAAATAGATTCTTTGCGATCGGGGCGGATTTCCGTAGGAACCTGGAAAGTGGCACCACCCACGCGACGAGATTTAACCTCCACTTGCGGAGTAACGTTTTCGAGCGCTTTCTTCCAAATTTCGAGAGCAGATTTCTCTTCGTTCGGCAATTTAGATTTCACAATCTCCAAAGCGCCATAAAAGATAGTATAGGCAACATTTTTCTTGCCGTCATACATCAAATGGTTCACAAATTTCGAAACCTTTACATCACTGAAAACGGGATCAGGCAATACGACCCGTTTCTTAGGTTTAGCTTTTCTCATTTTTTACAAAAATTGTTGTTCTTGTTTTTGGTTGCTTATTACATCTTCAACAAAGTCCTCCGACTTTATTTACTCAACCGAATCAGCCTATCCAAAAGTCAAAAACTAGCGTTTTACACTAATTTTAATTCTCTTTGTTGCTTGTTTTACGAAAGGATCGGATTATTTCTTTCCTTTTGCAGCGGGTGCAGCTCCCGGTTTCGGTCTCTTAGCTCCGTATTTCGAGCGGCGTTGCGTACGTCCATTCACACCGGCAGTATCCAAAGTACCGCGAACAATGTGGTAACGAACACCCGGAAGGTCTTTCACACGACCACCACGTACCATCACGATAGAGTGTTCCTGCAAGTTGTGTCCTTCTCCGGGAATGTAAGAGTTCACCTCTTTACCATTTGTCAAACGTACACGAGCTACTTTACGCATTGCAGAGTTAGGTTTTTTAGGAGTCGTCGTGTAAACTCTCACGCAAACACCACGTCTTTGAGGACATGAATCCAATGCAGGAGATTTACTCTTGTCTTCCAAAACTACCCGACCTTTTCTTACTAATTGCTGAATTGTAGGCATTTTTTAGAACTTTTTTAAATCTTAAATTATAAATACACTGTTGATAATATTCACTCGTAAAAGATGCCAAAATCGGCCATTACTTCCGGTAAATCAGAGACTTACATGGAAATATCGACCTTTTACAGCATCAAAAACAGTGCAAAGATACACACTAATTCATTAGAAACCAAACGTATCACAAATATTTTATCCGGAATTTATTATTTTATTCGGCTCGCCTATCCTCCTCCCGGTCCGGCAGATTCCGGTTTCCTCCAACGGATCACGACAAGGTCTGCAACATCCGGTGCAACGCCAGGCATTTCCACAGCCAAGCCACATCCGAGTCGTCGCCCGACATGTAGTTGTCGCACATTTTTCCCAGTTTCGCGCCGTCGAGCCATCGGGGTACATCGCCGTGAAGCATCTCGCTTATCGAATCGGACATCCACTCATCCAAATCACGAACCGCCGCATTCCGAACCGCACTCTTCCGACGAGGAGCAAAACGGAACCCCTTCTCGCTCAACGGTGCAGCCACATTCCGGTCGAACCACAGCGACGAATCCTTCTCTTTCCGCTTCGCCACTACGAATGCCAGTTCCACCAAACGATGATTCATAAACGGGCTCCTCATCTGCAAACCGTAATACATGCCGATCTTATCCAAAAAGCGAAGTATATGGGGTATCTGCTCGTAAAACAACTGACGGTAGCGCATATTATTCCTCGCATCGGCAAACGGGTGCGGATACTCCGGGCGACGCGCCAACCGTCTGAAATCCGGGTTCAACAGCTCCTCCGCATCGTACATCGAAACCGTCTGCGGCGAACGTTCCAAGCGGTCACCCCACACCTCGCTCAAACCGAATCCATTACAAAGCACCGTCACTCCCCGCTTAGAGACTGTACGCAACATCGACGACAGCCCCACCGCAGCACAATCCTCAAAAGGCTCTTCCTGCCAATCGTGGATACGCACCGCCTCTTTCCGCGCCATGGCGGAAGTCGTACGGATCTGTTCCAACGAATAGGGGGTGGACGAAACCATTTCCGAACTCCACAAGGCATCACTGTCCTGCAACCGTCCCGAATAATGGGTATATACCTGCAACGACACATCCGATACGGCTTGACGGATCGACGACAACAACAATGCAGAATCGACACTGCCCGTCAGATATATGCCGCGCGACATCCGCCCGGCAACTCCCCGCGACACGCTCGTATGCACCTGATTGTAGAACAGATCCAGCACATCCGCATCCGAATGCTCGATCGCCTCCACCTGCTCCTCCAACGAATACCATCGTTTTTCACACAGGGAATAGCCGTTATAATGCAACAGGAAACCCGGAGGCAACTGATGGACTCCCTCCCAGAATGTTTCATACGGATTGCCATACGAGGAATAAAGCAGATAGCCCGCCCAACGTTCCGCCGAGACATTCCGCCGGATACCGGCGGCAAACAACGCGCCTATCTCCGAGGCAAAATAAAAATTCCCGCGTTGCGTCGCATAATAAAACGGTTTCACGCCGAAACGGTCGCGAGCCAAAAACAGATCTTCGTCGCGCCGGTTATATATCGCGAGGGAGAAATACCCCTCGAAACGTTCCAACGACCGTTCGCCCCAACGATGATACGCCTTGACCACTACCTCCGCCATACTCTCCGTCCGAAAAGTATAATGAGGCAACAGCTCCTCGCGCAACTCTACATAATTAAATATCTCGCCATCCAGTACAATCACCAATCCCGTCTCCTCATCGACAAAAGGCAAAACCACACCGGCAGTCTCATCGATCAGACGCATACGATTATGGGCAAGACCTACATGGGCATCTACAAACGCCGAAACCCACGTCGAACGTCCGCTACGCCCACGATGCTCCTGTGCATCCGTCATCGCCGAAAGCACCTCTTCCATCGACTCCTCATCCCCGACAATACCAGCAATTCCACACATAAGCCAAACCGATTCTTCGTTATTCTTCTTTCGGGAGCCACACACTCCACACGTTATAACAACGGCATACCGCCGCATTTGTTCACCGTAAACAAATCGGAGTTCAAAAAGAGATCAAATGAAAATTTGAACGGATTATGATTATACCATACATTTTATATTTATAGAATATAGGAGGCTTCGGTATAACCCGAATGTAAAAAATTCATTTCCCCCTTTGCCTCTGCCCTCGCCTTTCACTATATTTGGATAAGATAGGATGCGGTTCGGCATAATCAATTCGTGAAACTTCATTTCCCATTTGCTTCTGCCCTCACCTTTCACTATATTTGTAAGCTATAAATCGAAAACACGATGAAAAATATCATTCTCTTCGACACCCCAAAAGAGCATGGCAACCTGTTGCCGCTCACGTTCACCCGTCCCGTCGCCGATATCCGCATCGGCATCACCACCATCCGTGAAAAATGGGAGCGGGATTTACCCGGAAACTATTCTTACCTCACCGAAGAATATCTGTCGCAAAAATATCCGGCTGTTTACAGCGACGACAACCTGTTCATCGCAGCGCATATTCTCCCCGGTGCCGCACTCGTCCGGCAGATCGAATCATTAAATCCGGGCGAAGCTCTCTTTGACGAATCCGGCACGATCGCTTTCCGCGGGACTACCGAAGACTTCGAAGCCGAACGTTTCGACCGCCGGATAGAAGCACAGGCTCCGGTCGAAGGCATACACATGCTGTTCGATATATTTATGAAAAACGAAACCGTACTGCTCGACGATTTCAAGAAACTGACCGCAGGCAGAACAAGCGAACCGATCGGCGATTCCAACCGGATAGTCGGCGATCCCTGTTTCCCCGACGGAAGTTCCAAAATATTTATTGAGCCGGGAGCAAAAATCGAATGTGCGGTACTGAATGTAAACAACGGTCCTGTCTACATCGGGCGCGATGCCGAAATCATGGAAGGAAGTTGCATCCGAGCACCTTTTGCCATGTGCGAACACGCCGTAGTGAACATGGGCACGAAAATATACGGAGCCACTACACTCGGTCCTTATTGCAAGGTAGGCGGAGAACTCAACAACGTCGTCATGTTCGGATTCTCCAACAAAGCCCACGACGGATTCCTCGGCAACGCGGTCATCGGCGAATGGTGCAACCTCGGAGCAGGAGCCGTAGCCTCGAACCTCAAAAACGACTATTCGGAAATCAAGTTATGGAACTACCCGACACGTCGATTCCAGCGGACGGGACTGCAATTCTGCGGGCTCATCATGGGCGACCACTCGAAAGCCGGCATCAACACGATGTTCAATACCGCCACCGTCATCGGCGTAGGCGTAAACATACACGGCGCAGGATTCCCACGCAACTTCGTAGCATCGTTCAGTGAAGGCGGAAATGCCGGATTCACCGATGTCGTGATGTCCAAATTCTATACCACCGCCGAAAAAGTAATGGCTCGCCGCCACCGCACCCTCACCGATGCCGACCGGGCGATCCTCGATACCATACACGATCAGGCGGAACAATACAAATAGAAACGACATGAAAATAACAAGCATCCGTTCCGTCTGTTTCAGTCCCACCCGCAGCACCCGCAAAATCGCCGGGCAGATCGCCGGACATTTCGCGCCCGTACCGCTTCGGGAAACCGACATCACGGAGACCGCCCTGGCAGACGAAATACACATGGGGCACGACGAACTGCTGATCGTCGGAGTGCCGGTATATGCCGGTCGCATACCCGCCCTCGCGGCAGATTCCATCCGGCACATCAAAGGCGAGACGACACCTGCCATCCTGTTCTGTACATATGGAAACCGCGACTACGACGATGCCCTGCTCGAACTGAAAGAGCTCGTCGAACAGAACGGATTCAAACCCGTTTCGGCTGCCGCGTTCATCGCCCAGCACTCCATTTTTCCGGCATTGGCGGCAAACCGCCCCGACACAAGCGACCGGCAGCAGATCGACCGTTTCGCTACCGAAAGCGGGAAACTGCTGGAACAGATCGAATCGGCTGAAAGCCTGTCGGACATCCCCGTCAAAGGCAACCACCCCTACAAGGTTGCCAAAGCCATACCGCTGATTCCCCGCTCCGGCAGACGATGCAACCGGTGCGGAGCCTGTGCCCGTCTCTGTCCGACACACGCCATCGACCCGGATAATCCGCGCAAAACCGACAAAGATAAATGTATCTCCTGCGCCCACTGCATCGCACTCTGCCCGCAGCAGGCACGACACTTCGGCGGGATATTGTACCGCATCGCCACACACAAGTTCGTCGCCGCACACAGCGACCGGAAAGAACCCGACCTGCACTTTGCCCCGCCCGAAAAATAATCGCGACAATACAGAACGAGAGCGGCACCCTCTATCCGGATGCCGCTCTCGTTCTGTTATTTTTATCGGATGTCATTTACATATCACCGTACCGGCTATCTGCGAACCGATACCTTCGGGGTTGGTAATCACCACACGCCCCACACCGGCATCCACAGCCGCCAGTGCATTTTCCAGTTTCGGGATCATCCCCCCCTGCACGGTTCCGTCGGCACGGTAACGGTCGAATGCCGCCCGATCGATCACCGGGATCACACTCCCGTCGTCATGCTCGTCTGCCAGCACGCCCGGCTTCTCGAAACAATAAACCAACGTAACGTCGAAATAGGGAGCCAACGACTTTGCCGTCTCGCCAGCCATCGTGTCGGCATTGGTATTCAGCAACGACCCGCGCCCGTCGTGGGTCAGCGGAGCGACCACCGGAACGATTCCAGCCGATAGCAGCCGGGCGAACATCTCGCCGTCTACCCGCTTCACATCACCCACAAAGCCATAATCCACCGCTCCTACCGGACGTTTGTCCGACAACAGCAAATTCAGATCGGCTCCGGTGACACCCAAAGCATTCACCTGCATCGCCTGCAATCCGGCAACTATATTCTTGTTTACCAAACCGCCGTACACCATCGTCACCACACGCAACGTATCGGCATCCGTCACCCGGCGCCCCTCCACCATACGGCTCTCGATGCCGAGCTGCGCGGCTATACGGGTTGCGGAACGTCCGCCGCCATGCACCAGCAGTTTATACCCGCCGATGTGCGAGAACGAAGCAAGAAAAGCCTGCAACGTGTCAGGCTCTTCCACGATCTTTCCACCTACCTTTACGATTGTCAGAGATTCCATACTATATCTGCTCTGCACCATACTCCATCAAGTACGCCTTGATAAATTCGTCGATTCCGCCATCCATCACGCCCTGCACATTCGAAGTCTGGTAATTGGTGCGGTGGTCCTTTACCCGGCGGTCGTCAAACACATAGCTCCGGATCTGCGAACCCCACTCGATCTTTTTCTTTCCGGCTTCGATCTTCTGCTGCTCAGCCATCCGTTTCTGCAATGCGATGTCGTACAATTGCGACTTCAACAAACGCATCGCATTCTCGCGGTTGTCGAGCTGCGAGCGGGTTTCGGTATTCTCGATCAAGATCTCGCGCGTTTCACCCGTATCGGGATCCTTATAGTTGTAGCGCAAACGCACACCGGTTTCTACTTTGTTCACATTCTGTCCTCCGGCTCCGCCCGAACGGAACGTATCCCACGACACATCGGCAGGATTTACCACAATCTCGATACTGTCGTCGATCAACGGCGAGACAAACACCGATGCAAACGAAGTCATGCGTTTGCCTTGCGCGTTGTAAGGCGACACCCGCACTAAACGATGCACGCCGTTTTCACTTTTCAGATAGCCGTAGGCATAATCGCCCTCTACCTGAATCGTCACCGACTTGATGCCCGCTTCATCGCCCTCTACCATGTGGACGATCGTCGTTTTATATTTATGCTGCTCGCACCAGCGTAGGTAAAGACGCATCAGCATCGACGCCCAGTCCTGCGATTCGGTACCGCCCGCACCCGAATTGATTTTCAGCACGACGCCCAGTTTATCCTCTTCGCGGCGGAGCATATTGCGGAGTTCCAGATTTTCCAGCATCTCCACCACTTGGGCGTAGATCGCATCCACTTCATCCTCCGTAACGATACCTTCCTTCACAAAATCGAAAGCCAGCGACAGTTCTTCCACCGCTTTTTCCACTTCCGTATAACCGTCGATCCAAAAATGCAGTTCCTTTACTTTTTTCATCTGCGCCTCCGCCCGTTTCTGGTCTTCCCAAAAATCGGGAACATGGGTGCGCAACTCCTCCTCTTCTACCTCGATTTTCCTCGAATCGATGTCAAAGATACCTCCTCAACGCCAACTTGCGTTCTTCTGTCTCTTTTAATTGTTCCTGTGTAATCATATCCAATATATTTCCTTTGCGTACCGATACGACAAAGGGTGTACAAAAATATACACCCTTCGCCTATTTACCAAATTTTGAACTTATTCCCAACCGGAAACTACACATACATCGCTTCGATCTCCGCACGATAATGCAGGTTGATCACCGGGCGACGTATCTTCAACGTATTCGTCAGTTCACCCGACTCCAACGAGAAAGCCTTAGGCAGCAACGTAAACCGTTTGATCTGTTCGAAACGGGCGAAATTCTGTTGCAACGCTTCGATCCGTTCCTCGATCAACTGATGTATTTTCTGGTTCTTCACCAGTTCCTCCAAATTCTTATACTGAATCTGTTTTTGTGCGGCATACTCTTTCAGCGCCTCATACGCCGGAATGATAATAGCCGTCACATACTTGCGCTGGTCGCCGATCACAGCCACCTGATCGATATATTTATCCTCACCCAGACGGGTTTCGAGAGCTTGGGGAGCGATATATTTTCCGTTCGATGTCTTAAACAGGTCTTTCAACCGCTCGGTCAGGATCAGACCGCCGTGCTCCGAAATCTTTCCGGCATCGCCCGTACGGAACCAGCCGTCTTCGGTGAACGCTTTGGCTGTCTCCTGCGGTTTCTTGTAATACCCTTTCATTACGGTCGGTCCTTTTACCAGCACTTCATTATTCTCGCCGATCTTCACCTGTACGTCGGGCATGGTCGCGCCCACCGTACCGAACTCATATCCGGTATATTCGAAACACGACACGGTAGCCGTCGTTTCCGAAAGTCCGTAACCGTAAATAATCTCGATACCGCAGCAATGCAAAAACTCATTGATCGTATCCGACAGCGGCGCACCGGCGGTAGGAAATATATTTCCGTTCTCCACGCCCACGGCTTTCCGGATTTTCGAGAATACCATTTTGTCGAAGAACCGATACGAAAGTTCCAGCCACAACGGTACCATTTTATTCTGGCGGATATAATCCAGATTCCGTTTACGTCCGATCACAAACGCACGTTCCATTATAGCCCGTTGCAAACCGGTTGTCCGGCTCACCTTCTCCTGAATACCGGTATATACCTTTTCCCAGAAGCGGGGCACGCTACACATGATCGTCGGACGAACCTCTTTCAACGTATCCTGAATATCTTTCGGACGCAAGTTAATCGCCACCCGGATACCGACGGTCAGACAGAAATAAGTCCAGCCGCGTTCGAAAATATGTGTCAAAGGCAAGAAGCACATCGACAAATCCTTGTCCGTGCAACGCACCAGACGCTGTTGGTGGATACGCATAGCCTCGGCATAATTGCTTTGCGTCAGCATCACGCCTTTCGGCTCACCGGTCGTACCCGATGTATAAATGAGCGTAGCCAGATCGTCGGGCTGTCCGGCGGAGCGACGGCGCTCTACTTCCTCAGCAGCGGTGGCATCGGCAGTCGTACCGATCGCCATGAAATCCATGAAGTAAATCGACTGGGTATCTTCGGCACTCAGTTTCACATGCTTGTCGAGAACCACGATCTGACGCAATGCGGCACAATTCTTCATGGCAAGCAGCGCATTGTCGTATTGAGCCTGCTCGCCCACAAAAATATACCGGGCTTCCGTCTCGTTCAGGATGTACTCTACCTGCTCCACCGAACTCGTCGGATAAAGCGGAACGATCACCGCACGATTGTAATATGCTGCAAAATCGAGAATTAAAACTTCCGGAGTATTTTGTGTATAGGTTGCTATATTTTCCTGTTCCTTGATTCCGACGGTAGCCATTGCCCGTGCAATCGTAGTCACCTGCTCGGAAAACGAATTCCACGAAGTCGATTCCCATCGGCTCGTTTCATAATTTCGATGGCGGAACACCTCACGATCGCCGTACTTTTCTGCTTGACGGCGAATCAACTCAGCTAAAAAGTTTGCCATAAAATCCATTTAAAAATTCTCCGCAAAGGTAAGCATTATATTCATACCTCGTATCGCCTCGCTATCGTCACAAGCCCTTTTTTGCTTTTTTGACAACTCCGCATTGCAAAAAGCAATAGAGAAAAGTCGATTCTATGCACGTTTCAAGCGGATTTGTGCAACATACCCCTTAATAGTTAAATAATATTAATACACGATTTATTTCACCGTCCGGCAACGATTTTCATTCCGAAAGCCGGATTTATTTTAGCCGGACAAGCCGTATATTTGCAACTCATTCAAAAAAATATGAGCTATTCGAAAGACGAACTTTTCTATTGTGCAAGCGACTGGCTGAAAGGGTTGATCGCCATTCCGTCGGTCAGCCGCGACGAAGCGCAGGCAGCCGACTTCCTCGCCGACGAACTGGCACGGATAGGAATCCCTATCCGACGAAAAGGAAACAACCTGTGGTCGATTGCCCCGGGATTCGACCCCGGGCAACCCACCCTGCTTCTCAATTCACATATCGACACGGTGAAACCGACCGCACAATGGACCCGACCGCCATTCACTCCCACCGAAGAGGAGGGGCGTATATACGGTCTGGGCAGCAACGATGCCGGAGCCTCGTTGGTATCGCTGTTGAGCAGCTTCATCTACCTCCGCGACACCCGGCAGCCCTACAACCTGATATTCCTTGCATCTGCCGAAGAGGAAGTATCGGGATTGCAAGGCATATCGTCCGTATTGCCCGAATTGCCGCCGATCGATTTCGCCATCGTCGGCGAACCGACCGGGATGCACCCCGCCATTGCCGAAAAAGGATTGATGGTACTGGATTGCACCGTGTACGGTGTTGCCGGTCATGCCGCCCGCAACGAAGGCATCAATGCCATATACAAGGCTCTCCCGATCTTGGAACAACTGCGGACATTCGAATTTCCCGAAACCTCCGGGCTACTGGGGGCAGTCCGCCTATCGGTCACCCAGATCGAAGCCGGGACGCAACACAACGTCATTCCCGACCGATGCCGTTTCACGATCGACCTGCGTACCAACGACCGGTACAGCAATTCCGAAGCACTGGAATGGCTGAAAAAACACTTCGACCTCGAAATCACACCCCGGTCCACCCGGCTCAACTCCTCCCGCCTCGATCCCCGGCATCCGTTCGTGACCCGTGCCGTCGTACTCGGCAGGACACCGTTCGGTTCGCCGACACTATCCGACCAGGCTCTCATGCCGTTCCCCTCGGTAAAAATCGGACCGGGCGACTCTGCCCGATCGCACACCGCCGACGAATATGTAGCATGGGACGAGATCCGCGAAGCGATCGAAATGTATATCTCCCTGCTCGACGGGTTGAAGATTCCTAAAAATCAATGAATGAACAGGTCGGCAAGAATCGCCGTACCCCGACCACCCTTACGGGTGAAATGATAGCAGAACGCATAAAGCCACGAGAGCCAGCGGTCCAATTGCAACTGCATCGTTTTCCGGTATAGATTGCATCCCGACGGACTGCCCTCACGGGCATACAATGCCGCCACGACGATCGTTTTATAATCGACTAACTTCAACAGCCGTTCGCGGTTCGGACAGTTGCACGACGCGATAGCCCGGCGGGTATGGCGGATCGAACGTTCGATCGCCGATGCCGATGCCGAATACGAATTGCCGGTAATGCTGTCGTCATGCAGCCACACCTCCGACACAGGCTTTCCTTTCAGCCATACGATCTTCCGGGTATGCAGCATCAGCCGCACGCCGAGGTTCCAATCCTGCCAACGCATCAGTTCCTCGTCCCATCCTCCGACCGCGCGCACCACCTCCGTCCGCACGGCAAATGTCTGTGTACTCAATATCGAATGAAAAATCTGCTGGGCTACCCTTCGGGAACACGGCTTATGCTGGACATGCCGACGACCGTCCGCCGTTACCAACGCACGGCGCGAACCGATAATATCGGCATCCGGATATTTTCGGAATGCCTCCATATAACGGGCAACAGCATCCGGAGCCAGACAATCGTCCGAATCGAAGAACATCACATAATCGCCCGTCACAGCAGCAAGCCCCCGGTTCCGCGCGGCATTCGCTCCGGCTTTCAGTTCCTGCAACACGGTAACCCGAAATCCCGGTGCATTCCGCTCTGCCGCCCATTCCCGGCAAATCGACAACGAATCGTCCGTCGAACCGTTATCCACCAACAGCACATGTATCGGCGCATAACTCTGCTCCGCAATCGAAGCCAAAGTCCTGCGCAAATAATGCTGCCGGTTATACACCGGAATCACGATCGACATTTCACGATTCATACGCACCGAAATTATTTATATACTCAAAGATACGATTTTTTCGGATAGGCTCTTGCCTTCGCACCCATTTTTTATACCCTCCGCACCCGACAAAGACAATATCCCCCGACTGACACCGAAAATATTTGGCTGCGGCACTCATTTTTGCTACCTTTGCTATCCATGAAAAAACGACGCGGGACTGCATCTGGCAGATGCCCGATCACCAAACAAGACAGGCTTATGAATATATTACTTGTAGGCGAAGCCAGCAATCTGCACTGGACATTGGCAGAAGGGCTGCGGGCATTGGGGCACTCTGTCACAGTCGTATCGGACGGAAGCAGTTGGATGAACAACCGCCGCAACATCGACATCGCCCGCAAAAGCAACGGCTTATTCGATTCGGTCAGCTATCTGGCACGCATCCTACGCTATCTGCCCCGGTTCAAAGGCTACGATGTCGTGCAGGTAAAAGGGCCTATCTTCTTCAACCTGCGTCCCGAAAAAAATCTGGCGATATTCAACTACTTGCGCAAGCACAACCGGAAGATCTTTCTCGACGCTTCCGGATTGGACTACTACTACTCCAAAGCCTGCTTCGACGGGAAAAGCTATCGCTATTCCGACTACTTCATCGGCGACAAGCCGTTGAACACCCCCGACTGGGAAGAACGGCGGAAAGCCTACTTCGGTCCGATCAAGCGCCCGAATATCGAAATGGCACAACAAGCCGACGGCATCATCGCCTGCCTCTACGAATATTTCGTCGCTTACGAACCCGAATACAAAGACAAACTGGCATACATCCCCATTCCGATACAGCTCGACCAACATCCGATGCGGGAGATTCCCGACACGTTGGAGAAAGTGCGTTTCTTCATCGGCATCCAGCAAAAACGAAGCGCAATAAAAGGGACGGATGTCATGTACGACGTATTGCAACAAGTGCAGGCGAAATACCCCGACGAATGCGAAATCAAGAAAGTCGTATCGGTGCCCTATGCCGAATACAATAAAATGCTGTACGACTCCGACATACTCATCGACCAGCTTTACTCCTACACTCCGGCAACCAACGCACTGGGGGCAATGGCAAAAGGGCTGGTGGCTGTAAGCGGAGCCGAACCCGAATTCTACGACTTCATCGGCGAACACGACCTGCAACCGGTCGTCAATATCCTGCCCGACCGCGATGCGGTATTCAGCACATTCGAAAATCTGATTCTGCAAAAAGAGCGGTTGGCGGAACTTTCCCGACAAAGCCGTGCTTTCGTAGAAAAACACCACGACCACATACAGGTGGCGAAACAATACGTCGATTTCTGGAACTCCAAATAATCAGGCAAAGAAACGCTGTTTCAGCATCCACAACGAAATGCCGACAGCCAATACCGTGACCGCTGCCGCAATCCAGTAAAAGCCATAGACGGTAGCTGCGAAAACAACACCGCACACAACCGTCGAACCCATCAGCAACAGCGGGGTCATACGCCCGATGCGCAATCCGTAGGCTTTACGGCACACGACATAAATCACGGCTAAATAAAATACGAATCCGGCTAAATAAGCCATACCGATACCGGACAGACCGAACCAAGAGTAACCGGCGATATTCAGCAACAGATTGGCACTGTCCGACAGGAATTCGGTAATCAGGAAATATTTGCCAGCCCCCTTTGCCAGCAGGATAAACCCGATCGACCACGACACGGCACGAAACAGGACTCCGATCATAGCCCATGCCACATAACGGTCGATCGCCATAAATTCGGCTGTGTACAGCAACTGTATCACCCACTCCCTGCACAAGATGAACACGCAGATGATCGGCAGCAAGATCAGCAACGATGTTTCGGCTTGCAGCGAAACATAATTCGATACCTCCTCCTTGCGGTCGGCAACAGCCGACAACCGCGGATAATATTCCATACCCATTGCCGTAAACACCAGTCCCACATATTTCGTCACTAACGTAAAACCGGCTTGATAAAGACCTACCGCCTCTTTCCCGTCGGTATGCTGCAACCATACGACAAACAAATACGAGAACAAGGTAGTGATAAATCCGCTTACCGTCATGAAGATACCTAATGACACCATTTCTCGTCCGGCACGGGCAGTCTCCACCACCGACATCCGGGGAGCATCCGGCATCCGGTTGCGCAAAAAGAAGGTGGTCACCGCCACCGAAAGCGATTGAAGAATCAGAGAGGGCACAATGCCACCCACCCGAAAGAAATAATACAACGGCAACGACAACAGCACTCCCGCAGAAGAACCGATCACCGAACATTGCGCCATCTTTTTCAACTTGCCGAGCCCCTGCAATACCGCCTGCTCGCCCGATGCCAGCGCATTGAACAGCAGGGTACACGACAGAAAGACGAAACTCCACATGTGTTCGTCATTGCCGAAAGTCCAACGGCTCAGATACGGAGCCAGCGACAACATCGTCACGGCACCGAACAGCCCGACGAACCACGACCAGCGGCGCACCACCGAAACCGTCCGTTCCAGACCGCCCGGCTTATCCCCTTTCGCATCGCGCGAAATATCGCGGACCGCGCTCGAACGCAATCCCAAACCGGTCAATGCGCCGATCATCTCCATCGACGAAGCGTACAGGCTGATAAAGCCCACGCCCAGCGTACCCATCCAAACAGCCACCAGCTTGTTCCGGACAATCGAACAGAGGATGCCGATAACCTGCACCCCGCCGAAAAGCCCGGTCGCTTTCACGATCGTCCGGTAAATCTTCTGTTTGGATTCTCCGCTCATAATGCCAGTTCATAAATATCGTACACCACACCCCGCGCGCCGAATCCCTCTTTCTGGGCAATCAATCCTTCGTTAAGGTAATGTCCCATCTCCTCGGTCGATTGACCGAACTCGAACCAGACACGGTCGGCAAACTCTTCCGAAATAAGATGCGAAAACAGCAGGTCGAGCGCACCGGCAACCTTGCCCGATACCGATGCCGATATGTATTGCACATGCACCGTGCGTCCGGTATCGTAGACGACACAGCCCGCCAGCACCTCGCCGCCGCGCGTGGCGGTAAACAGCCGGATCCGATCCGGAAAACGTTCATGAAGCAATTTCATCTCTGCCGACGTATGCACCGGCGATACACCGTAGCGCGACTGCAAATTTTCAGCCAGCACACCCCAAAACGCGGAATAATTATCTGTTTCAGAAACAGATAACCCAGATTGCTCCGCCTTGCGAATACATCTGCGTCGAAGTTCATTAAATCGCATTCGCCGGTCGAGCGGGATCGCCGACGACAAATTCCGGGCAATCAACGACGCTCCCATACGGAAAAGGGCATAACGATCGGTCTCTGCCGGGTAACGATGATAAATATGCGGAACGCATTTATAAATCCAGCGGGAGAAACCTTCGCTGCGAAGCCATGCCGCTACCGCCTCGAATATCGCCAATACCTGCAACGCCGATGTTTTCGGCTGCACCACTATCCCGCCGTAGGTCAGACCGCCATGCGAACAAAACAGATCGCCCTGCCGGTTAGCCGGAAGCACGGCGACCAGCGCATGCCCGTCGTACACCAGCAACGAAGCATCCTCGAAACGGTCGGCATGGTACTCCATGTACTCGCGGCGGAACAAAAACGTACCGTTCGCCGAAGCATCCACCAAAAGATTCCACTCCGAACATCTGTCGGGTGTATAACGTATTATTTCCATCGCTTATAAATTCAGCCACAGTTCCGGGTTGAGTTTCGTCCGCTCTTTCCACAATTGGAAAGTCAGCACGGTACGGTTGCCGTCCTCCGAATCGGAGAAAATCGTTCCCAGTTCCTGCCGGGCTGTCACTTTCTCGCCGACCTTCACGCTCACTCGGCTTAAATTCGAATAGATCGTCAGGTAATTACCGTGCCGCAGAATCACGGTGCTGTTATAACCGGGCGTTACAAAAATCCGTGACACCGTACCGCCGAACACCGCTTTGGCTTTCGTGCCCGGTGTCGTCTGCAACTCGATACCGCTGTTCTCGATCTGCACATACTTCAATTCGGGATGTTTCTGCAAACCGAAACGGGCAATGATCTTATAACTTCCGGTCAGCGGCATAGGCAGTTTCCCTTTGTTCTTTTCGAAACTGCCCGACAAAGCCAGCTCTTCTTTCGTCATCTTGTAGCCGCCCGAAGGGGTCGTACTCTTTCCCTGCCCCGACCTGTCTCTTATACACATC
>ENA-OYYC01000585-OYYC01000585.1-human-gut-metagenome-genome-assembly--contig:-NODE-585-length-18223-cov-6.184170_pt1 | contig 18223 bp, 15 predicted proteins | sample MGYA00243242_ERZ653433 | MGnify/ENA primary metagenome ERZ653433 (study PRJEB26926, sample SAMN06165127) | human gut metagenome | biome: ENVO:00009003; feature: ENVO:2100002; material: ENVO:00002003... | reverse complement strand
CGAGAGCAGAGCCGAACAACGTTCGGGCTATGCCGAGGCGAGAAAAGGTGCATGACAATGAACGTTTTCGATAAGCCGAGAGCAAAATCGAACAAGGTTCGGGCTATGCCGAGGCGAGAAAAAGTACATGAATATGAACGCAGTTCCCTTTTGAACACAATAAAAAAGAGTCGGGATGTCGGAGATCGAACAAAAAAAGACGGGACGAATCGGGTGGATCGATTACGGCAAAGTATTTGCCATTTATTTAGTGATGCTGGCGCACACCAAGATGTACACACCGCTGACATCGGGAATTTATACGTTCCTCATGCCGTTCTTCTTTTTCCTTTCGGGATTCCTGTTTTCGTTCGAACGGAATCCGGAATACAAGCCGTTCGTAGCCAAACGGTTCCGGCAATTGATCATTCCCTACTTTTGGATCAACCTCATCACCTATTTATTCTGGTTTTTCGTAACCAGCAAAACGGGCGATGATGCCGGCACCCCTATCGCCTGGTATTCTCCGATTATCAGCGCACTGTTGGCTTACGGCAAAGGAATGGTTCACGATGTTCCGTTATGGTTTTTCGTCTGCTTGTTCGTCATCGAAAATCTGTTCTACGCCTGCCGGAAAGTGGGAAACAAATGGATTCTATTACCGGTGATGTTCGGTATCGCCTATCTGAACTATACATTCAACCCCATACGGTTACCGTTCAGTTTCAGTACGGCTCTTACAGGAATCGCATTTTATACATTCGGTTTTATCTGCCGCAACAGCGGAGTATTGAACCGGCTTACCGGCTGGTATTGGTTCGTCGCCGCACTGCTGGCTGTCATCGTCGTTACTCATTTTAACGGACGTATAGCCATGTACAACAATGCCTACGGCAACTTCGGGCTGTTTATCATCGGCGGATTTTCAGGCATCATCATGATGTACAACCTCGCATTCTACATCCACAAGCTATCGGGCGACCGGCACATCATCAGCCATATTTCATCCAATACGCTATTGATCAGCGGGTTTCATCTGGCTATATTTTCCTGCATCAAAGGAGTAATGGTGTACCTGCTGCACATTCCGCTTTCGGTGTTGGATCAAGGAATCGGTGCAAACATTCTTTTCACATTCATCGGCTTCCTGCTATGTCTGCCGCTGATCAAATTCGTGAACCGCTACGTACCGTTCATTGTAGGCAAGAAATACGATAAAAATAGTGCAGAGGGCGTCAAGTGAAACTTGAACGAACTATGCCAAGGCGAAGTGTTTATTGAAAACCAAAAGTTTAAAATACAACAAACCATGAACGAGAAACAATCAACTTCATGTTACGATCGGATCGATCATCTTCCCCGTCCCACGGATGGAGAATGGTATAACGGTTTTGCACCCGGCTACGTGGACAAATTGCACGAAGTCGCCGAACGCTTATTCGAATTCAATCAGGTATTGCGTCCGAGCCAGGTCGCCGAACGGCAAGCCGTCATCCGGTCTCTGTTTCTGAAAACGGGAGAACGGTTCATCATCAACGCCCCGTTTCACTGCGACCACGGAAATATCATACTCGGAGAAGATTTTATCGGGAACTTCAATCTGACAATCCTCGACGAAGCACTCGTGACATTCGGAAACAATGTGTTTGTAGGTCCGAACGTGAGCATCTATACAATCATTCACGAAACCGCTTACGAACCGCGCAACCGGGGTATCATGAAGCATCTGCCGGTCACAGTCGGCAACAATGTATGGATCGGCGGAAGCACCACGATCCTGCCCGGCGTTACGATCGGCGACGGGAGTGTGATCGGAGCCGGAAGTCTGGTGACAAAAGATATTCCGGCAGGCGTATTGGCTTTCGGAAATCCGTGCAAGGTGATCCGCCCGTTATAAACCTTCCTATTCCGCATACATTTTTAACCGCATAATCATGAAACGAAACACACTCAGACAGTTGCTGTTTATCGGGATATTGCTCCTGCAAACAGCCGCTTTCGCTCAAAAAGCACAGAACCCGTTCGACATAGACCTTTGGAAAAACGGCATGCCAAACAGCAACGGATTCGACACTCCCGAATTGTTCGACGATAGCCGGGGCAATTTCAAACCGAGCATCCGCGTATTCCTGCCCGATCCGGCAATCGCGACCGGACGTGCGGTCATTGCCTGTCCCGGCGGCGGATACAACCACCTCGCCATGCACCACGAAGGATACGATTGGGCTCCCTATTTCAACAAACAAGGCATTGCCCTCATCGTATTGAAATACCGCATGCCGAAAGGCGGACATTACGATGTCCCGTTGTCGGATGTGGAAGAAGCGATGCGTATGGTAAAAGCAAATGCCGGCCGTTGGCACATCAATCCCAACGACATCGGTATCATGGGCTTTTCGGCTGGCGGACATTTAGCATCGACAGCCGCCACACACAGCCGGCAACCGCTACGTCCGGCATTCCAGATTCTGTTCTATCCGGTGATCACCATGGATAAAAAATACACCCACATGGGATCGCACGACAACTTGTTGGGAAAAGATGCCTCGCCCGAACTGGAAAAATTATACTCCAACGAAAAGCAGGTAGGAAGACATACCCCCAGAGCCTTTATCGTCCTGTCGGACGACGAACGAACTGTACCGACCGCAAACGGTGTCAATTACTACCTGGCACTGAACAAAAAACAGATTCCGGCTTCGCTCCACGTCTACCCCAGCGGAGAGCACGGTTGGGGCATCCGGGAAGAATTTTTGTACAAGACCGAGATGCAAGCCGAACTGACAGCATGGCTCAACAGCTTCAAGTCACCCCAAAAAGATGCCATACGTGTTGCCTGCATGGGGAACAGCATCACCTACGGAGCCGGCATCCGATATCAAGCCCGCGACGGCTATCCTGCTGTGTTAGGGCGGTTGTTGGGTGAAGACTATTGGGTAGGCAACTTCGGGCAAAGCGGCAGCACACTACTCGGCAAAGCCAACCGCCCTTATATCAAAGAAGAGGCTTACCGCGAAGCCCTCGATTTTTGTCCCGATATCGTCGTACTGAAACTGGGTACGAACGACAGCAAGCCGAAAAACTGGAAATATAAAGCAGACTTTGCCAACGACCTGCAAGCTATGATCGACACGTTGAAACAGTTGCCGTCGCATCCCAAAATCTATTTATGTTATCCGGCGAAAGCATACAAAGACAATTTCGGAATTTCGGAGCAAAATATTGTAAACGAAGTAATTCCTATCATCCGGAAAGTAGCCAAAAAGAATAAACTCGAAACGATCGACCTGCATACGGCAATGGACGGCATGCCCGAGAATTTTCCCGACGGTATCCACCCGAATGAAAAAGGGGCGGAAGAGATGGCGAAAATCATTTATCGGCACTTGAAAAAATAACCGTTTTTTTAACGGTAAACGAAGAGCCCCCGAAAGTTTTATAGCCGACTTTCGGGGGCTCTTCGTTTATTCCGGGAGAATACCGCACCTGCGATTCAGGCAGTTCCATTGCCATTCTCTCCGGCTGAGATTGCTACCGTCCTGTTACATCGTCACCTCATCAATCCATGCCGAATGGTTCATGTGTTTCTCCCAGAACTTTACAGCCCCATTCATCCAACCATCCGCACTGGTACCTACCCCAAGTCCGAACCCATGCCGGAGGTTAGGGAACAAGTGGAACTCGGCATCTATACCAAGAGATTGAAGAGCCTCTACGCGGCGTCGCATCGTAGTCGGGCTGGCAATGCCATCGTCTTCGCCGATTACGACATAAGTAGGCGGATCCAGCCGTGTATATTCGGAGTGACCGGTGTACCCCATGACAACGACAGCGGGTCGGGCTTCGACAAAATCGCCGAAAGCCGCGGGAGTGTACGAGCCGATATAAGCTGCCATACGGGCACCGGCAGAACCACCCCACACCGAATAATCCTCCGTGCTCACGCCAAGTTCATAAGCATGATTGAAAATATAATCTATTCCGGCAGACAGGTCTTCCACCGCCCCCTGCGCACCTCGCGCCACGCTGTACTGAATTACGAAAGCGTTGTAGCCCATCTTACTCAATTCAAGAGCGAGAGGGAAACCCTCGTGAATAGATCCCACATAAGAGAAACCTCCTCCGGGACAAAAAACTGCAAAAGGAGCACCGGGCTTTCCGGGAAAGAAAAACAATCCGGCATCCTCCCGACCGAGGTCATAAAACAATTTATCTCCACGGCTGCACCTATCAATCATTTCATTGATATAGCCGACAGCCCGCTCCGCATCGACATAGTTATGGTAAGGGAGCAATGAAGCTATATTGCTCAACTTCATATCCGGATTATACCCCCACTCCAAAGGGAGTATATAATTACCGAAAACTTTAAATGCCGAATGGGTTACCACATCTCCGACCGTATTCGATGTTGTAAGATGACTATAATCGTTCATATCCATGCACCTTTTCTCGCCTCGGCATACCTCGAACAAGTTCGGTTCTGCTCTCGGCTTATCGAAAACGTTCATTTCGGGATCTTCTTTTTCTTCTTAGCCGGAAACAGGCTCGGATTGCTCTACATCCAACAATTCCTCATCTGTATATGTTGATGAGCAACCGGCTATCAGCGACAAAAGGAAAACACATACCGACACTATCATAAATCGCATATTCATATCTTATTTTTTATTGAAGTTATATCCGAGCCCAACTATACCGGAACCCATTTTCAACATCATGCCATTCGACAGCCAGCCTTCGGAGATATCACCCGCCTATCGACCGGACACGACGGATGGTCGTGAAGGTATCAGTCGTCCATTTTCCAATCGAGCATGAACTTTTCAGCCTGCTTGTAGTCCATATTGAAAAAACGCTGCTCCTTATCGAGCCCCCGCATCAAAGCCATTTCTTCAAGCGACAGTTCAAAATCAAAAATATCTATATTCTCGGTAATATATCCGTGATCCGTAGCACCGGGGATCGCAGAGAAGCCCTCCTGTATATGCCAGCGAAGAATAATCTGGGCGGGTGTCTTACCGTGAGCTTCGGCTATCTTCACAATAATGGGATCTTTGAACAAAGCGCCGTTGCTCATGGCACCGCCAAGAGGGAACCAGCATTCGAGTTGTACACGATCGTTTTTCAACCGTTCCTGCCAATGAAGACGTTGTGCATAAGGATGACATTCGATCTGCATCACAGCCGGTCTGATTTTAGCAAATTCAATCGCGGCATCGTATAACGAGTCTGCGGCATCGAAGTTACTCAATCCCAAAGAACGGACTTTGCCCAATTCGACAGCCTTTTCCATATCACGCCAAGCCCCGCGCCAGTCGCCCATAGGCTGATGAAGATACAGCAGGTCTATATATTCAATTCCGAGACGGTCAAGCATCCGGTCAATAGCTTCAAGAGTCTTACCCTCGCCATATTCGCTGGGCCATATTTTGCTCGTAATCCAGATTTCATCACGAGGTATGCCGCACTCTGCGACAGCCTTCCCGACACCCCGTTCCACACGATAGGCATGAGCCGTATCGACATGACGATATCCGTTTTTAAAAGCAAACGTCACGGCATCACAGGCAATACTGTCACCGGGATCGTTGAACGTGCCGATACCAAAACGCGGCATAAGTTGCCCGTTATTCAATTTGACATAAGGTATTCCGTCTACGATTGTATCGTCGGCTTTAATCTGCAACAGACAGAGAATTGTTATCGAAATCGATACGGCAATAGCTATTAAGTTTTTCATATTCAGTTTGTTTTTTGATTGGACACTATTTTCGAACCGCCGAACACTTCGCTCATAGGAATTGAATCAAGAGCTGTATCTATACGTTCTATCTCTTCTTGTGTGAGTTTTACATCGACTGCTTCTGCATTCTCTTTGAGGCGGAACAGACGACGTGTTCCCGGAATCGGGACAATCCAAGGTTTCTTGCACAACATCCAAGCAAGCGATATTTGCGACGGTGTTGCATGTTTTTCGTCAGCGAGGTGAAGAATAAAGTTCATCAGTTCCTTATTCTTTTCAAAGCTCTCTTTCCGGAATTGAGGCATTGCCGCACGATAGTCGGTATGGGGGTCGAACTTATATGTCGCATCGTAATTACCGGAAAGAAGCCCGTTTGCCAACGGAGAGAAAGCGACGAATCCGATTCCCAGTTCTTCCAATACCGGGAACAAAGAGCCGTGCCAACGTGCCATCATCGAATATCGGTTCTGAACGGCGGTAACAGGGCATACGGCATGAGCCCGGCGCAAGTAATCTTCGTTCGCTTCGGATATGCCCCAATGAAGCACCTTGCCTTCCTTGATAAGTTCGAGCATGGTATCTGCAACAATTTCCGGTTCGACATGAGCATCTATCCGATGTTGATAATAGAGATCGATACGATCGGTCTGCAAGCGACGGAGAGAACCTTCAACAGCCCTGCGGATCGCTGCCGGCGAGGAGTCCGGTATCAGAGGATGCGGCCCGTCTCCGTATGGATTGTCAAATTCAAGACCGAATTTGGTCGCTAGCACTATCTGATTACGATAAGGGCGCAATGCCTTGCCGAGCAGCTCTTCATTGGCATGAGGATCGTAGGCTGTACCGTAAATCTCGGCTGTATCAAATACCGTATAGCCCATTTCTACGGCGTCGGCAAGAAGATGCGACATTTCGCGACTGTCGGCAGGCGCTCCATAGCCGTGGCTCATGCCCATACAACCAAGCCCGACAGCCGACACACGCAACCCGGTCAAGCCTAAAATTCTATATTCCATACCCTATCGTCGCAATATTTTTTTTGTACCGGTCGAATTTCTGACAATATAAAGCCCGCTTTGCACAGCATCGGCATTGACGATCCGACCTTGCATATCAAACACGATTTCATTGTCTGCGGAGTCGGCTATTGTCCGTGCGACAGCCGAATTATCAGACATAACGGACATCAGGAACGTATCAAAATCCTTACCCCACACATCCGGGCTACCGCCCGTACCGTACCCATGAGGATAATCCGGAAGGATCTTACGTTCTACGCGGCATCCTGCCTGCTCGACGGCATCGGCATTCCGGGTAAACTGACCGGCAAAGCCGTCGCGTGCCCCCCAACAATAAAACGCCGGTGGCAGATTGGCATTCCTCAACGTCTCGACATCGTTCATCGAGACACTCAACCGTCCATAAAATGCGTAAATCATACCGACAGCACATGCCGATACCGGTACATTATCCAATTCATCCGGAACGTACGCCGAATCGAGCGCTTTTCCGTTGGTAAGATCACGCCAGTTGAGCAGTACTTCGCCATTGAGAATACCCCCTGCCGAAAAACCGACCAACGCAATATTCTCAGGATCGATACGGTAATCTTCTGCATGAGCCTTGACATATCTGATGGCGCGTTGAAGGTCTGTCGCACTTTCCTGCATGGTATATGGCTGGATGCGGTAATTGACAATAAAACACTGATACCCCATAGGCACAAGCATATCCGCTATGTCATAACCCTCATTCTGCATACTGCGAAATGCAAATGCTCCACCGGGGCAAATCATCACAGCTCCTTTGGGCGTTACACTCTCCGCTACTGTAAACACTTCGATATTGGGTATAAAATCAGGTCCATCCGAATTATTGGCATTTCGTGTCACGGTAGGAATATTTCCTTTTGTCCACAAATTCACTTTTCCGTTCATAACCGCGTCTCCATGATCTGCCGAATTATTGTTATTCCATTCTTCGTCGATAAGATCGATCCAAGCCTGTATTCTCTGATTGTTAATACTGCCACTTGTCAGCCCTTCTCCCGTCAGATGCGCTGCGTCCGGCGTGATATCGACGATTTCAGCGAGAGTCTCATCGCGATATGTCGCAGCGTATGTGCAGAACGGCACAACGGTCTTCCCGTTAAAATCATAGCTTTCGGCAAAAGTATGTATAATCATCGGTGTTGTCCACCACCAGACAGGGCAGCCAATGAAAACCACATCGTAGTCATTCCAGTTTTCCACCCTATTTTTTATTGCCGGACGGGAATTGTTGTTTTTCTCTTCAAGCGCGACTTCTGTGCAAGGCGTATATTCAGTGGGATATGGCACTTCCGGTTCTATACGAAATATATCGGCACCGGTAATGTCCTGTATCTGCTGTGCCATACGCTGAGTAGTCCCGCCCCACGAGAAATAAGCGACCAAGACTCTCTTCCCTCCGAAATAAGCCGAGGCTCCGTCCTGTACTTTCTTCAACGGTTCTTCGTCGGCACATGCTATTGTTGATACCGCAAGCAGAAAGACTAAAAATAATGACACGTTTTTGATCAGCCGAGAACAGAGCCGAACTTGCCCAGACAATGCCGAGGCGAGAAAAGGTGCATGAATATGAACGTTTTCGATAAGCCGAGAGCAGAACCGAACTTGTTCGGAGTATGCCGAGGCGAGAAAAGGTGCATGAATATGAACTATCTTCTTCATAAATAAAGTTTTTTGTTATTTGCAAAATTATGAAGAAGACATTTCGGCTCTATTGCCTAAAATTCGGTGCTTTATGTCATAATCCCCGTTTGTTTAGACACGAATATACAAAGACAAACTCGAAGAAAGCAGCGAGCAGCAATATACGGTAACGAACTATACCCGAAAACTTTCTCCGACCGTATCTCCCCCGAACGGAATAAAAAAGCGAAAGAAAGGGCAAGAATCATTAATCGATACTTGAAAAACAAATGTTGTTTTTACGGCGAGGGGGTGCTTCAAAATTTGTATTTTGAAACAACCCCTTTTCGGCGCTATATATTTCAGATCGGTTAAATAACCACTTTCACGGTTTTGTTGCCGGCTCTGACTACATAAGATCCCGATTGCAGCAGTATAGAGTGTGCTGTTCCCCGATAGACGGTTCTACCATTCATATCGTAGACAGTTACCGCCTCACCATTTCCAAGCCCTTCGACTATCAGCACCCCGTGGTTGGCAACGATTCTGATCGTACACTCTGCCGCCACATGACCGATGCCGGAGTAATCCATCTCTTCGATATGTGCAAAGCCGCTCCATGGCTCAACCGTCTCATACTTCGGCTTACATCCGATGGGGACATAGAGCACCGCATCCGACAACACTTCGTCGGAAAACTCCGGATTGCAAGAAATCGGATCAGGCATTTTACAATAAACCGATGTCAAATTGCGGCAATTAGCGAACGTATAATTCCCGATCTCCGTCACAGACGATCCTATCGTCACAGATACAAGATCCGAACAATCCGAATATGCTGCCGTTCCGATCGTTTTCACGCTTTCAGGGATCGTTGCAGCAGTCAATCCCGAAGCCATAAATGCCCTATCACCAATCTTTTTCACTGTTTCGGGAAGCGTCACAGAAGTTAAATTTAAACAGTCGCTGAATGCACTGCTTTCGATCTCTGTCACTGTCGCTGGAATGTTCACACATTCTTTGGTTTGTGGACATTGTATCAGATGCGATACCTCCTTATTGTATAAAACTCCGTCGATAAAACAATAGGCTGAATTTCCCGATGCAACTTCTATTCCGGTAAGATTCGAACAAAAGAAAAATGCATCACTCCCTATTGTTGTCACAGAAGCAGGTATCGTCACGGAAGCCAAACTTGTACAAAAGAAAAACGCTTCACTCCCGATTGTTTCCACAGACTCCCCTATCGTAACAGAAGCCAGCCCCGAACAAAGCCCGAAAGCCTGATCGCCGATTGTAACCACAGAGTTGGGTATTGTCACGGATGTCAAATTCGAACAACCGTAAAACGCCGAGTGACCGATCGTTATCATCGAATTAGGAAGAGTTACGGAAGTCAGCCCCCAACAATTGCCGAATGCAAGTGTCCAAATCGATTCTACAATATATGTTGTCCCGTCATAAGTAACTCGTTCCGGTATAACTAAGTCTCCGGTATAGTTATTGGGACCGGAAACCGATACAGCCTGCTCTGAAAGGATCGTGTAATCTATACCATCGGATGTGAACGCCGAAGCGTGCAAGGCTGTCGAAAGCAGAAAGATCAGACAACCGAAATGTAGAATGAATCGTTTCATAATTTGTATTGTTTTACAGTAAATATTTCAAAAAAGAATCCCGAAAAGCTACAATCTGCACAAATGCCGATGTATCGGGATATTGCATAAGGATATTACCAATCCATCGCCACTTTCTAACGCTATAACATAAATACAAATTTAAGGAATATTATTAATTAAAGTATATGAGAAATGCAAAAATTCAATACTTATATATATTACTATTACATTATACAGCCCTTCCGAGATACTTGAAAGGCTACGTGCCATAATGTCCAATCTGCTATATTGCCATCGGAATCCGGGCAAAGTCATTTATGTCAATAAACTTGTCATTCTCAACGTCCTGCATCTCCGCCATTCCGACGTATAAAAAAGGGGGGCATCGAAAATTCACTTTCGTCCCCCCCCTTCGTATATTATATATGCGCATCCATGTTTTTCACTCCGCATTCAGCCGGGGCAATACATCCCGATCGAATTGCGAAGTAAACGTAAGCCGCAGCGGCATCACATATGGACGCAATTTTTCAGCCCAAGAAGGAACATCGGGATGACGCATCGAGTCGATACATTGCAATGTCTGTGCATCGATCGCATAAACCGTAACACCTTGTAACGTACTGCGTGTCAATGTCCAGTCGAACGGATTTCCGATGATCGTTATCGCCTCGCGTGTCGGATCGAACGAAGGAATCCCTATCGGCTTTATCTCATAAGTATGCGTAGACAGTGCGTACATGCGATTGTCCCGATCGGTCAGAAAGGCATGGTAACGGCGGTTCCGGAACTCGGTCGGGAAAATATGCGCAATGTCCATTCCTTCCGGCAGTTCGATCGCCCGGCAATAGGGACGTCCTTTCACCTGCTTGAAATGAAACAAAGCTCCTCCATCGTCGAGGAGCATATACCCCTCGTCGTATTCTTTCCGCACAATCGGATTGCCGGCTATGATGCGGGCAGGAAACCGGAATCCTTTTCTCAACAAGGCATCCGTGAAGATACGGCTCTTTTCCGTTTCCACCGTATTGGTTTCCATATCGACAAATTCGATGCCGGTACCGGTCATTCGGAACACATCGCCCGGCATCTCCAAATCTACCCGTCCCGACAACGATTCCAACAGCGGATAAAGTCCGATCGGCGAAACATTGACTGCCGACGGGGTACTTTTAAACGAAAAGTTTTCGGTCTGCGCCATGCGCGGTGTCAGTTCCACTCCTTTCAATTCGGTCGGAAATTTCTCATCGGCAATCAACTGCCGGTAGTAAAACATCGGCAGAATGCTGTCATACTCCTGTTCACTATACCGGTTACCGGCTCGGTCGATACGTATGCTCCGGTCGCCCGTACGCTCTATCCAAGCGAAATCGTCGATCACCGTACTGTATAGCGTAAACGGGACATTCTGCAAACGGGCAAAGAAAAAATCGTAAACACTCGGTATCAACCAGATCGCCAGCCACACGAGAGTAAATCCTAAAAACAGTTTTGTAAATCGTATCATGGTCATATAACGAATTAGTCTTGTTTTCCTGCCATAAACCGCTGCACCGACAGCATCGGCAACGAAAGGCAAAGGAGTGTGTATATTATGGCAATCCCCAACATGCGGTTGTAGGCTTCGGGGGCTGCCGATAAAAAGAGCACCGATGTCACCGCAACAGCAACCGCCAGATTCACTATCCGGAATTTCCACGTCGGTTCCAAGCAGATCCACGCCGTAAACAGGTAGGCTACGATTCCGGCTATATACCACGGCGATGCCGATAAAAGAATACGGTTATACAATTCGGGGGCAAGTACCGACTGCAAATACGACCATAACATCAAATAGTGCGTCGCAAAGCAAAGCAACAAGCATCCCACTCCCCACGAAAGCATGATAGCGACATTGCGATAATGGGGATACGGCAAATGCAAAGTGAGTTTAAGCCGTTTCTGCTGCATCTCCGGCACAAACTGTACGACAGCAAACAGAATACCGATAATCATCGGAAGGTAAGTAAGCCGGTCGATAAACAGGGCATCGCGTTCCAACATCACCTGCCACAGATGTGCAGCTCCTTTCAGTTCGATAATATACCGTATTTTCAATAAGGTGTACCCGACACATCCCCACGATACCGCCAACGCCAGCATATAGTAGTAACGGGTTTTGATCCATTCTTTATAAAAAATCGCTCTTCCCATTTTTTTCGATCGCATTAATATTTACCGGTGATGCCGATAAAAGCATCTTCAAGATTCGCAAGCTGCGAAATTTGCAGATCGCCGTACGGCACTTGCATTTGTTTCAAACGTTCCTCCGCCTCGGCGACCGGTAACAAAGAGTAGATTTCGATGCGGTCGCGTATTCGGGACGGACGGAAAAAGCCGTCGATATCGTCCTGTACATAATTTTCCGGGACGGTATAACGAAAACAATGCAACCGGCTCATCAGGTCTGCCACCGGCATCTGCACGCTGATACGTCCGTAATCCATAATGATGCAGTCGTCGATAAGCCGCTCCATATCCTGAATGATATGCGAGGTGAGGAATACGGTTTTACCCCGGGTAACGGCGTACTCTTTCAGGTAATCGACAAACAACCGGCGGTATCCCGGATCGAGACCCAAAGAGAAATCGTCGAGAATCAGCAGTTCCGGATCTTGCGCCAGAATAAGCCCGAGCGCGACCTGCGACCGCTGTCCGCACGACATACGCGAGAGCCTTTGTCCGGGAGCGACTTTCAACAGGCTCATCAATTCATAATACGATTCCTTTTTCCATTGCGGATAAAAAGCCGAATAAAAACGTTCGATCTCACGGATCGTCATGAAAGCGTATTGGACATGCCCCTCCAAAAGCAACCCGATGTGGCTCCGCTGTGCCGGAGGCAGTTCGCGTACGGGTGTCCCGAATATACGGCATTCTCCGCCCCGCGGTTGCAGATAACCGTTCAGTATATTGATCGTCGTAGTCTTTCCCGTTCCGTTCTTTCCCAACAGCCCCAATATGCGCCCCTTAGGTACATCGAACGATAAATTTTCATATATCAGCCGCTTCCCGTAATAATGGGTCAGATTGCGGCACTCTATCACATTTTCCATAATATCCACTAAAAAAAGAACAGGAACAAGAGAGGAACCGCAATTCCTGCGACAAGTTCTACTCCGCCCCACCCGACAATGCCGTTCTTGCCTTTCAGCATGAACAATCCGGTAAGGACAATCAGAATCGTACCTACGGCAAAAATATCGGAGAACCAAGTCCACCATTTGCCCGGATTGTAGTGCAGGCGCGTCATCGAACCGATAATCGGACGTCGGCGTACCGATTCATACACCGCATCGCCCGTAGCAATATCGACATACAGATTCGATCCGCCTTTCAGAAACACTTTCATTTCTCCCGGTTTCGGGAAATAATGCTTGGTGTAGTTCTTCTCCTCACGCAAAGGGACAAGCAATTCGAGCACGGCATTCCGGTCGATCTCTCCCTGCGCAGGTAAAGAGCGGTCGATACGGTAGACCTTCCTCTCCACGGAATAGTGCGGATCGATACTGTCGCGGTGGTTCATTACAATCCCCGAGATCAGATAAATCAGCAATATGCCCGTGAAGAAAAAAGAGAGGTCGCGATGAATCCTGCGGCACCACTTGCGCCACGTATTACCGCTCAATTTCATACGATTCTGCCTCTACAAAATAGAACGATAAAAAGTTCTTACCGGTCTTTGCCTGTTCGGCAGCGATACGGGTACGGAAATCGGCGATACGTTCCGCCACACTGTTACCGGTCTCGCCTCTCGCACTCTTTTCGGTACTGCAACCGCCTTCGCCCTCTTCACCGTGTTTCTCGGCAAGTTGAGCTTTCGACTGTTCTTCCCAACGACGGAGATAAGCCTCATCGACCCGCGATTCCACCAATTTACCCGTCACCCGGACAATGCTGTTCACACACTCAGGACTGAACGCGCCCAAGTCGCCGGCTTCGATACGAATCACCTGCGTGTCGTCGCTGCCCATCAAGAATATTTTCCGTGCGCCATGTTTGCAGGTATGCGTACATACGCCTTCGACCGTGACGGTTTTACCGGCAAGCGAATCCGCCTGCATCAGAAGTTGATCCACTTCAAGAGCGGAAGCCGATACGGTTTCAGTCTGCCGTGCGTTGTTTTCGCCCGATTTTCCATTTCCGCAACTTGTCATTGCCCATGCCGACAGGACAATACCTGCCACCCATACTGTCTTTTGTAAGTTCATGATGTTCTATTTATTTTAAATTTTTGATTTTCAACTTCGCATCTTAACCACTCCGATGCACCATAAAAGAGTTGCATCAAAACTTGCATTTTGACGCAACTCCATACTTCATCATTTTCAATATCAATAAACAATTACCTTCTTCTTGTTTACGACATATATGCCTTTCGGCAATTCGATACGGCTGATTCCGGCATCTGCCACACCGGAATACATCTGTTGTCCGGTAATCCCGTACACTTGTACTGCCACGGCATTTTCAGTTTCGACAACCAATGCACCCTGCGCACCGTACATCTTCGAGCTATTTTCCGAGGCACCGACGATACCCGTGCCCGTACTGCCTATCGTCCAACAAGAGATTACATTTCCCCAACCTTGCGAAGTCAATGTAACATCCGTATCGTAGAACTGCGACGGAGCATTCGCATTACAACGCGAGAAGGAATAAAAGCGGTCGCCGATTTGCAGACAGCTGTATGCCGTAGACATACCTCCTCCGGTAACCAATGCAATCTCTCCGGTTTTCGTAAAGGTATTTTCATCGTATTCGTCCATGAAAATTTCGCCCAACTTATATCCGTAGAAATAGGTCTTTTCGGTATTCTTCACTACGCCGTAATAACCGCCGATCGTCTTGCCGTTCGTTACACCGCCTATCCATTCGCCATCGGCCGCATTGCACTTGATCGCAAAACCTTCCTGCATAGTCCCCGCCGAAGCGATCGAAGCCACGGTCGTATTGTCCGGTCCGAAACCGCCGACAATATGTCCCGTCATATACAAATTTCCGCCGATCAGATCCAACGTTTTACATTGGGTCGTATGTTTGTTGTTCGAAGCGGGATATGCCTTGATATTGCGGGCATACACCACATTCAACTCTTTATCCACACAACCGAACACGATATCGTCCAACGAAGAGGGAGAAAGCGAAACGCCGCCCAATACGACCTGATCGCCGTCAGCCGCCGCTTTCATGTTTCCATAGAAATAGAGTTTCCCGTCGGCATATACCATATCCGATACCTGATCGCGGGCTATAACGCCCTCCGATACGATGTGATTCAGATAGTTGCCTTCGGCATCCAACTTCACGATGAACATATCGCCATTGACGGTTTGAGAATCACCGGTCCAAGCAACGGTATTGTGCGGTGTCAAGGTGACCGTCTCGCCCGAAACTTTACTGAACGTAACCGCTTTACGGAAACGTCCGCCCAAGTAGATATATCCGTCTTCATCAGCAACAATCGCTTTGGCATCCACACCGTCGGGCGTTCCTGCCGAATAAGTAGCGGAAGCATTTGCTTCCGGCGAATTGTCTACGTCTATTTTTTTCGTCCACTCGATATTTCCATTCTTGTCGATTTTAACAAGCACGACATAATAAGTGCGGTACCCGGTATTCCAATCGGCGATCAACGTTTGCACACCCGAAGCATCGACCAGACGCGGAGTTTTATCGCTGTATCCCGAAGCATATCTCATTTTGAGCGCAGCTATCGCCCCACCATCGGGAGTTGCCGCTACCGACGAAGTGGCAATAGCGATATCGCCCTGGTCGCTATATACATTCCACAGTTTAGCCCCGTCGATATCGATCTTCATCAGCAACATATTTAAATTATCGGAGTTGGCAGTAGTCGCACAACCCGATCCGACCTGAACACCGTCATAAAAAACAGCATCGCCATCGGCTTTCGATCCGAAATTGCAGAATGCCAGCATTTTTCCATCATTGCTTGCCACTAACGAACTGGGTAAATCCCCGTTGCTGCTATCGATCAGTTTAGCCCAATTGAATGTCGGCGTTTGAGCTATTGCGCCGAATGCGCCTATACATAAAGACGCTGCGAGTAGAAATTTTTTCATTTCGTTCTTATTCTTTTAAAATTCGTGAGGCAAAGGTAAAATGGGTCGCCAAGCACAACAATCGCATTTTTTAGGTATTTCGGCATCCCAAAATACCCATTTATTATGTCCGAATCCTATTTATAACTAATGTACCTTTGCCTCGTAAATCAAAAGCCGATGAACACCCGATACATATTATCTATCCTGTTTTTGTTATCGACCCTAAGCCAGATGCTGTCGGCATCCGGCGGGCTTGCCGTCTACAAGGGTGTCGTCATCGACAACGAGACCGGAGAAGCGTTGTCTTTCGCCTCCGTACAATTGTCCGGGACATCGACATATTCGGCTTTGACCGATGCCGAAGGGCAATTTTATTTCGCCGCCATACCGGTGGGCGACTACCGGTTACGGCTATCGTATGTAGGATACGAACCTATCGACCGGGAAACGACGATCAAGACCGATAACAGCGTCGTACTGAAAATGAATCCGGCAAACACGCTTCTTCGCGAAGTTGTGGTTACCGCCCACGAATCGCGGGGCATCGTCAGCGCATCGAAAATCAATCGCGAAATGATGACCCACCTGCAACCGACCAGCTTCACCGACTTGCTGGAATTGCTTCCGGGAAATATGTCCAAAACGCCGTCTATGGGACAGGTGAATTCAATCCAGTTGCGCGAAACCGGAACTTTGGGTGCGAACGGTACAGCCAGCGACAATCCCGACTACGCCATATCTTCGCTGGGAACGCTTTTCGTGGTAGACGGCGCACCGATCAATACCGACGCCAATTTGCAGTATGTCCCCGGAACGACAACCAGCGGATCTGCCGATTATGACGTACGCAACTCCACCAACAAAGGCGTAGACATGCGCACCTTATCGACCGACGACATCGAAAGCGTGGAAATCGTACGAGGCATTCCGTCGGCGGAATACGGCAACCTGACCAGCGGCATGGTAAACATCAAACGCATACGCCGGGCAACCCCGCTCACCGCCCGCTTCAAAGCCGACGAATACAGCAAGTTGTTCTCTATCGGCAAAGGGTTCGCTTTCGCCCGATACAACACGATGCTGAACGTGGATGCGGGCTACCTCGACTCCAAAACAGACCCGCGCAATCATCTCGAAAATTTCAAACGGGCGAATTTCTCGCTGCGGATCTCCCGCGAATGGATAAAGCCGGGCTGGCAACTCACATGGAATCCGAGCATCGACTACACCGGCTCGTTCGACAATGCCAAAAACGACCCCGATCTGAGCTATCAAAAAATAGATACCTACAAATCGTCGTACAACCGGGCTTCGACGACACACCATTTCAGTCTGAAACTGCCTGCGGTACAGTGGTTGAAAATCGTCGAGCTCAATTCATCGGTCAGCATACAAGCCGACCGGCTGGAACGTACCAAACTGGTCAGCCCGCAACGAGCGGCAATCGCTCCGACCGTATGGGGTGAAGGTATACACGACGGCACATATCTTTTCGGTGAATATATAGCGGATTACGTCAGCGACGGCAAACCGCTGAATGCGTTTCTGAAAGCAAAAGCCGAAATGGAATGGAAACCGTCCGTATTCAAGATCCTGCTGCGTTTCGGCGGCGAATGGAACTATTCCAAGAACTTCGGATTAGGACAGATCTACGATCCGTCACGCCCCTTGTCCGCCTCATGGAGTTCGCGGCCGAGGGCTTTCCGCGATATTCCGGCATTACAAAATCTCTCGTTCTTCGCCGAGACGAATATCGCCGCCCGCATCGGGCAGCACAAAGCCGAATTGCAAGCAGGCATACGCTCTATCATGATGGTCGGAATGGACAGCCGCTACCTGTTGCAGGGAAAGCTCTACCTCGATCCGCGCATCAACCTGCAATGGAGTTTCCCCACCATTCCGATTGCCAACCGCAAACTCGAAATCTCCCTCGCCGGCGGATTCGGGCTGACGACTAAAATGCCGACGCTCGATTACCTATATCCGAACATCTGGTACAACGACATCGTACAACTCAACTACTACGACGCAAACCGCCCGCAGGAATACAGCCTGTCTCTTATACACATCTCCGAGCCCACGAGACTGCAGCTAATCTCG
>ENA-OYYC01000574-OYYC01000574.1-human-gut-metagenome-genome-assembly--contig:-NODE-574-length-18455-cov-5.870435_pt1 | contig 18455 bp, 15 predicted proteins | sample MGYA00243242_ERZ653433 | MGnify/ENA primary metagenome ERZ653433 (study PRJEB26926, sample SAMN06165127) | human gut metagenome | biome: ENVO:00009003; feature: ENVO:2100002; material: ENVO:00002003... | reverse complement strand
CGAGATTAGCTGCAGTCTCGTGGGCTCGGAGATGTGTATAAGAGACAGACTTCAACCATTGCAGAAGGAGATAGTTGATAAAATGCATTAACGGCCTTTATAGCCTCATTATCTGTAAACTTATTATATATCTCTCTGATCTTCGACCGAAATACTTCAAAATATTTATACATACTTTTCATATCTCCTTTATCAGAATAACCAAATACATATTGGCTATTGTCATAGAGATAGTTTGCAATAGGAGCACTTGATCGACCTACGCTTTTCTTAACCAGGAACGACTGTGCAGACTTTCTATCTATACGTCTATCTTCAAATCGAAGGAAATTACCACATTTATCAATAACAATAATAAAACCTATCTCTTTTAATTCCAGTCCCAAGGTTGGTAAATCTCCACTTCGATGATAATAATCACACAATGCTTTCAGTATCATTTCAAAACCTCCTCACTCTCTTTACATGGTACAACAATCACACCTTGTTCCATCTTCGCACGATAAAACATGGCATCCGGACACGTTGGATTCCCTTCAAAATCCATATCATAAAGCATAATCCCCAAATCCCTATCTTCATGTACGGGTGATTCAAGCTGTTCGGTATTATCGATATACTTCCAATTAGCAGCAAATTCACGACAACCCAAATAGGGTTGGGTGAAACATTGTCCTTTCAAAGCTCTTCGTTCAAACATCTGATAATACTTTACAGGGCACTCATCCTCTCCCGGCTGATGCTTGGCAAAAGCTTCAATCGGACGATCCTTTACCGGAATAAACACCAATTTAGCGTAAATACGATAACGTACATTCTGCAAAAGTAAAGAATTCTTCTGCTGACGTTTATCCTCTATAAAAATAGGAGACTTACCAGCCAACGCACCAACTTCGTTGCGCCTAATAGTAAACCATTTAATAGGATTCAGCACTTCTATCTTTGTCACCTGCCACCGCATAGCATAACGTTTGAAAAGAATAGCCTCAAAAATAGCGCGTGCAGCCGACGGTGTAATAACATCATAACTTACACGCTCTACTTTCAATTCCGGACGAGTAAAACAAGCCCAATCCCCCCACACTTCTAAACAATATTCTTTATCTGTGTATTCCATACTATTCTAATAAAATTATATCATTAAAATTTCTTCCAACCAGTGATTATCAAGAGATAGTCCAGTAGTCTTGTTATACTGTGCTCTATCCGATAATACATATATGCCGGATAAAACTTCTTCAATCGCACCATTTTTAACCAATAGAGTGAAATCGGAACAATGAACGCTAACAGTAAATTTTGACAACTGCTTCATCAAAGGATATGTACAGCCTGAGGCTTTCAGCTGTTCTACAAGCTCCATGCTGTTTTCCCAATTTACTATGACATTTATGCTATTATCATCTATCAACCTAAACTCTCTCGATGCCGTTTCAAAGCATAACTCATTAGGTTTATAAAGATAGTATTTTATATTCTTTTTATCAAACGTATTCTTCCTGCAATATAATTGTTGAAAATATTTTTCCATCGTAGAAAGGGAAAACCAATCACTGTCTGCGGATAAATTTAGTCGTGCATCGTTAGCTGCTGTCATCGCTCCAAATGGTATACGGTTTTCAGCAGCAAGACTAAAAACAAAGGTATAACCAATATCTTTTCTCCCTTCACGATTACATCGTCCTGCGGCTTGCAATACAGAATCAAGCCCCGCCTCTTGTCGAAACACAATTGGAAAATCTATATCCACCCCAGCCTCAATAAGTTGAGTCGCTATTACTCTGACAATTGGTTGAGAAGCGTCTCTCAACAAAGCTTTTATCTCACAAATAGTTTTACCGACATGCACAGGACACATCATTCTCGATAGATGAAATTTCATCCCTTCGTTAGGCAAACGGTCATATAGTTCTTTGGCATCTTTCCGGGTATTTACAATACATAGCACCCTATCATATTTAGAGATTCTTTTCGCAATCTCATCGTATGTTTTTCCTTCATTATCAAATTCTAATTTCACACGACGAAGTTTATCATGTAGCGCAAATTCAACGGGTATAATTTCATGGATATGTTCTATTCCTTCAAATCCGACTTTCGGATTTACACCGTCTATAAAACCGCTAAGAACTGGCTGACTGGCCGTAGTAAACAGCATAGATACTCCAAACATTTTTTGATATGCTTTCATGGCATCGACTATCGGTTGTAAGAAATCGGTTGGCAATGTCTGCACTTCATCCAGAATAATAACAGAGTTCACAATATTATGCAGCTTACGGCAATCGGACGGAGCATTACTAAACATAGATTCGAAAAGCTGGACATTGGTAGTGACAATAATAGGATAATCCCAGTTCTCGGTTGCCAATTTCGCCTTTTCTCGCACTTCTTCATTTTTAATATCATCGGGATTGAAATTACAATGATGCTCCAATACATTCTCTTCCCCGAAAATTTCTTTTAAAATCCCTGCGGTTTGTACAATAATACTGGTATATGGAATGGCAATAATAATACGACTCATGGCATGATTTACGGCATGCATCATCGCCCACAGCAAAGAAGAAAGGGTTTTACCACCTCCTGTCGGAACCGTAAGACTATAAAATCCTTTTTCACCCAAAGCTGTTTTTCGGCATTGCTCTTGTACTATTCCACGAATGCGATTCACTTCCGTATCAGCCGAATCCGATTGTAAATTCTGCATATATGCTTCCAACATTGGTAACAAATCGACAAGAGAAGAAGAAGATTTTCGTTTTATCCATGATGTTTTATCTATAAATCGTTCAGTATCGAGCCGATCGGCATCAATCAAACAAGAAAAAAGCATACGAGAAAGATGATGAAAATGTCTATCCCCTTCTTTTGATTGAATACAATCCAAATTCGAAAGCTCTTTGAACAACAAAGATGTATCTATGTTTACATTCTCATTATTTATTTCCTCTGGCAAATGCTTCTCTTCCAGGATAGCCTCCGCATCTATGTAATTATGAAGACCTGTATGGTGTGAAATTATTTGATTTGCAAGAAGATTGAGTATTCTCAACCCCATAAGGTCCTTTACCAATATTCCTCCCACAAAAGCATGATGGTGATCCCTATAAAAATTTTTATCAGTTACGGGTAGACCATTCACTCTGCGTATATATTGTTGAAAGGCGTCACATTCCTTTCCTTTGTCATGAAACATGCCAAGTATATATCCCCAAGAAGGAAGTCCGAACTTTCCAGCAAAAGTTGCAGCTAATTCAGCAACCCCCTTTTGATGTTCATCGTTAGATTGTATTATCCATTCCCCTGTTCTTTGGTCTTGGTACAAATGTGATATTAACAGTTTCTCGGCTCGCACTTGATTAGATTTATTAGGTATAATTCACAAATTAAAAAAAATAAAACAATAAATCAAAATCAATTCAAAACAAAAAAAACGGCATTAAATGGTACAAAATCGAAAATTGTTTTCTATATTTACTTTTGAAGTCCTAAATCTCTGACTATGGAAAGCGATTACAGATATTTCAAACGGGATATTAGCTGGTTATCATTCAATTATCGAGTCTTCATGGAGGCGACCGACCGCAGTGTCCCGTTATTTGATCGGATCAAATTTCTATCCATATATTTTTCAAACCAAGAAGAATTCTATCGGGTAAGGGTTTCGGAATACCACAAGACCTTGCTGAACAGCGATTCTACCCCCGACGAAAAAGAAGCGGCACTCGCTACATTGAATGAAATAAATCGGGAGGTTGCCCGCCAAGTAAAGATATTCAACCACTTTTTTTCGACGGAGATCATTCCCGACCTAAAACAGCATCGGGTCATTCTGTATCAAGGTCTGGACGTTGAGCCGGTACACTACGACACGATACGGCGCTATTTCAAAGAAGAGGTATTTCCGTATCTGCAACCGGTATTGATTTTGAAAAACGACATCGTTTCGTTCTTACGCGACAGCCGTCTATACCTGACGGTAAAGATGTACAAGAAATCGGACACCGACCGGCAACCGCATTATGCACAGATTAAAATTCCGTTCAGCAAAGTGCCCCGATTCATTTCTTTGCCCCAATATCAAGGATACAAATATCTGATGTTCATCGACGATATTATCGCCATGAATCTCGACTGCATATTCCCCGGCTTCGAAATCGATTCGCATTATGCCATACGGGTATCGCGGGATGCCGACTTCTCGATCGCACCCAAACCGGACGGCGATTTAGTCGATGAAGTGCGGAAACAGGTAAAAAAACGCAAAATCGGAAATGCCAACCGGTTGAGCTACGATGCCGATATGCCCGCCGATATGCTGGCTTATATCTGCGAGGCTTACGACATACCGAAAGATCAATGTATTCCGGCTGGGCATTACCTTACTCTCGAAGATTTGGCTAAACTGCCGAATGATACAGGTATGGATTTGACAGAAACATTGCCCCCACCCATGCGTATGCCGGTATTCGATCGGGAAACTTCGATGTTTACTGCCATACGTAAACGCGATATATTGATCCATTTTCCCTATCAATCGTTCGATTATTTAGTGCGCTTCATCAAGGAGGCGGCTAACAATCCTTTCGTATCGGAAATAAAACTGACGCAATACCGTGTCGCCGAAAATTCGGAAATCATCGACGCTTTGGTATTGGCGGCACAATATAAAAAAAAGGTAACGGTCTTTGTCGAAATCAAAGCCCGGTTCGATGAAGAGAACAATATCGAAACGGCGGAAGCGATGAAACGGAAAGGTATCCGCATCGTGTACAGCACATCCGGATTGAAAGTGCATGCCAAAGCATTGCTTCTGAAACTCAAAGAATCGCCCGGGCATGATACGGGCGAAAGTTTTGCATTCATGAGTACCGGCAACTTCAATGAAAAAACGGCTAAGTTGTATTCCGATATCGGTTTATTTACCTGCCGTCAGGAAATTACATCGGAGTTGGATCAGTTGTTCAATATTCTGGAAGGCAAAGAGTCTAACCGGAAGTTCAATACATTGCTGATTTCACAATTCAATATGCAGTATGAATTGATCGACCGGATTCAAAACGAAATGGAACTTGCCAAACAAGGCAAACCGGCTCGAATCATATTAAAAATGAACGGGCTGCAAGACTCGGAAATGATCCGGCATCTGTACGAAGCCAGTCAAGCCGGAGTTAAAATAGATTTGATCGTAAGGGGTATCAATTGCCTTGTCCCCAATCAACCGTACAGCCGGAATATCCGGGTCGTACGCATCATCGATTCGTATCTCGAACATGCCCGCATCTGGTATTTCCATGCCGGAGGGAAAGACGACATATTCATTTCTTCTGCCGATTGGATGAAACGCAATCTGAATCGCCGGATCGAAAGCGCCTGCCCGATTTCGGATCCTCGACTCAAACATGAGATTTTGTCCATCCTCGAAACGCAACTGCAAGACAATACGAAAGCATGCCTGATCGACGAAGAACTGAATAACAATTACATCCGGAACGGATTGCCGCCGATCCGCTCCCAACGGTTACGCTACGATTTTTTGAAACAACTCGACACAGCGGACAACGAATAAACGGTGATCGGCTAAATTACAGATATAAAACAGCAGTCCACAGAAGCCATTTGCCCTCAGTGGACTGCTGTTATTTTGTCCGTCTTAATAATTCCACTCGGCAGATACCATTTGCAAATTGGTGTCGCCAATCGTGCGCAAATCGGTTATATGATTATTCCGGCAATTGACATACAACAAGTTCGGACACATCGAAACATCCAATATATTCAATTGATTGTTGCTGCAAATCACCCGCTGCAACATAGTACGGTTGCTCAGGTTTAGCGTTGTCAGGTCGTTGTACGAACAATCGACAAAGACCAGATTGTTTGTTCCCATCAAATTGATTTCGGTCAGATCGTTATACGAGCAGATCAGGTCCATCAACGCATTGCAATCCAGCAGGCTCAATCCGGTCATGTGATTTCCGCTGCACGTCAGTGAAACCAACGACTCCAATTTCGAAATTACCAACGATTCCATCCGGTTGTTTTCCACATTCAGATATTTCAATCCGGATGTGCCGAGCAGCATCAACGAGGTCAATTGGTTATAGCCGCAATAAAGCGTTTTCAGATTGGCGCAACTGTCCACCTTCAACATTTCGAGACGACAGCTTTGCGTGTTCAAGGTCTCCAACGACGGGCAATTGGTCACATCGAGTTCCACCAGCAAATTGCCGAAGCAGTTCAGCACTTTCAAAGCCGGTGCATCCGCCAAAGAGAGATCGGTCAGACGGTTTCTATAACATTCCAAACGCGATACACTCGGGCATTTTACGATAGTCAGTGTCTTCGCAATATTCCGTCCGACATAAACATGCGCCAACGACGGACAATTTGAGAAAGAAAAAGAGGTAAGTTGATTGCGGGCACAATCCAAATGCGTCAGAACAGTGAATCCGGAGAGCGACAACGCCCCATTCAGTTTTTTATCAGCCCAACTGATAGCCGCCACCCGACCGTCTTTCCAAGTCACACCTTTCCATTCCGTCGGCTTTTCTTTCGGCGAAATCTCCAACAACTGGTAATTCGTCTCTCCCGTAGCGGATGTCTGTTGTAAAAAAGCCCGAAGTTGTTTTACTTCCGATTTATTGAGTTTCTGCGCGAAAAGCGCCGCACAACTCAACACGAGCGCAAAAGTCAATACGATTTTTTTCATTGCTGTTATACTTTTGGTTAAAAGATTGTTTGGATAATCTTTTAACAAACAGCACGAAAAAAAGTTGGAACAGACCGGAAGGATCTATCGCCCGGTTTCCCGGATACCGTCTTCGGTAATCAATATCTTATGCGCTTTGTAAAGTGCCCCTATCGCTTTCTTGAAATTCTTTTTACTGCAACCGAAATAGCTCATGATCAGATCGGCAGATGTTTTATCGTTCACAGCAAGAAACCCATTATTATTGTGAAGTGTACGCAACACGCGCTCCGCCATGCCTTCTATCTTTTCGTATCCCATCGGTTGCAACATCAGGTCGATCTTGCCATCTTCCCGCACCTGCTTGATATACGCTTTCTTACGGTCGCCCTTGCTCAACGGGACAAAGACCTCATTGTGATAAAGAATACCCCAGAACAAATTATTGACGATCACCTTAAAACCCAAATCGGTTTCTTGGGCTACAATCACATCCACTTCCTGATTCGGCGAAAATTCGGGATAAAGGTTATCCAAAAATTTATCCAATTTGGCAGAAGCCACAATTCGCCCCGTAGCCGGATCGGCATAGACATAAACCAGATAGAAGTTCCCGCGCTTCATCTCGCCCCGCTGTTCACCAAACGGCACCAACAAGTCTTTCGGCAATCCCCAGTCGAGGAAAGCCCCTACACGTGTCACCGTCTTTACTTCGAGATAGGCAAACTCTCCTACTTGTGCAAGCGGCTGTTGCGTAGTGGCGATAATACGGTCTTCGGAGTCGAAATAAATGAACGCATCCAGTTCGCTGCCGATTTCTACATTTTCCGGCACATACTTGCGAGGCATCAATATTTCACCCCGATCACCGCCATCGAGATATACGCCGAAATCGAGCGATTTAACGACCGTCAATTTATTCCATTTTCCGATAGATACCATATCTTTCATTGTCTGTTTCTGTTTAAAGCAGTGCAAAGGTACGAATTAAAATGCAAATCCGGAACGAAATGCGGCAAGGATACTTCATCGCAATAGTCGGGTGAGAGAACCCGTTACCGGGCAAACTTTATTTTCCCCGGCTCTTCGTTGTGGAAAAAGCCGCCTACGAGCGTCAGCCGGTCGGGTAAAAATTCCTCTTTTGCCCATTCGAGTTCAAACCCGAACAATTCCTTAATCGTAAGGGTAATGTCGAAGCCGTAAGCCTCCAACGCCGGCCGTACCCGATCCGGATGAACGCACGCCTCGCCTCTCGCCCTTGCACAACGGCTGCAATGCAGACACTCGCCCGAGAACCCGAAAGCAAGACCGCCATACTGACGCTCCAACTCCAACAGTCGGGCTTCGAACTTCTGCCTCACCGGTCGCAACAGCGGCATTGCATCCGACAAAGATTTATCACCGGCAGACAGTTCAAACCTTACAGCGACAAGCAATGCATTCCGCCATTGCCCGATACGGGCATCGGCATCGAACTGAAAAGGAGGGCAAGCCCATGAGTTACCGTAATTTTTACATTGTTGGCAAAACGGCAAAAATTTCGCCACATTACGGAAACGCGCCAGATAATCGTTTACCGGAATTTCTGCGGTACAAATGTGTTCCATAATAATTTGCAGCCCGAATAAGGCATCTTGCAAATTTAAGATTTTTCGGACGTTCCGCCACATACCTATATGAAATTAGTTTCCATACCTGCACATACCGACTTTCAAAAAGGATAGGCGAAGATAAAATCCGGACGAAAAGTTGCTTTTATACTACCTATTCTTTACCTTTGTAGGAAGAGACAAACGGCTTCTGCCAAACCACATTCAAACTTTAACAACTATGGAATTTACCTTATCCGCACAGCTTCCCGAATATCCCACATTCGTGGAAGGCATACGTCGTGCGCCTGACCGCGGTTATACACTGACACCGGAACAAACGGTTACGGCTTTGAAAAACGCGCTACGCTATATCCCGAAAGAATTGCACGAACAACTGGCTCCCGAATTTTTGCAGGAGTTACGAACCCGGGGCCGTATTTACGGTTACCGGTACCGTCCGCAAGGAGATTTGAAAGCAAAACCGATCGACGAATACAAAGGCAAGTGCATCGAAGGAAAGGCTTTCCAAGTAATGATCGACAATAACCTCTGTTTCGACATCGCCCTCTACCCGTACGAGCTGGTGACATACGGCGAAACCGGTCAGGTTTGCCAAAACTGGATGCAGTACCGGTTGATCAAACAATATCTCGAAGAACTGACACAAGACCAGACACTGGTAATCGAATCGGGTCATCCGCTGGGTCTCTTCGCCTCGAAACCGGATGCTCCGCGGGTAATCATCACCAACGCCATGATGGTGGGTATGTTCGACAATCAGCACGACTGGCACACCGCCATGCAGATGGGTGTCGCCAATTACGGGCAAATGACAGCCGGCGGCTGGATGTACATCGGCCCGCAAGGAATCGTACACGGCACATTCAACACCTTGCTGAATGCCGGACGTATGAAACTGGGCATTCCACAAGATAAAGATTTGCGGGGACACCTCTTCGTATCGTCCGGATTGGGCGGTATGAGCGGCGCACAACCCAAAGCCGCCGAAATAGCCGGTGCTGCGGCAATCATCGCCGAGGTCGATTATTCCCGCATCGAGACCCGACACCGGCAGGGTTGGGTTCAACGCATTACCGACAATCTGGAAGAAGCATTCCGTTGGGCAAAAGATGCCATGCAGGCAAAAGAACCCCTCTCCATTGCCTATCACGGCAATGTGGTGACATTGCTGGAATATGCCCGAGACCAACACATCCATATCGAGTTGCTGAGCGACCAGACATCTTGCCATGCTGTTTACGACGGCGGATATTGTCCGGCAGGAATTACGTTCGAGGAACGTACCCGATTGTTGCACGAGAATCCCGACAAATTCCGGGAACAGGTAGACCTTTCACTTCGCCGCCATTTCGCCGTAATCAAAGATCTGGTCGCCGACGGAACCTATTTCTTCGACTACGGAAACTCATTCATGAAAGCGATATACGATGCCGGGGTAAAAGAAATATCCAAAAACGGAATCGACGAGAAAGACGGCTTCATTTGGCCGAGCTACGTCGAAGACATCATGGGACCGCAATTGTTCGATTTCGGTTACGGTCCGTTCCGTTGGGTGTGCCTGAGCGGCAAGCACGAAGATCTGATCAAAACCGACCGTGCCGCCATGGAATGTATCGACCCCAATCGCCGGGGACAGGATCTGGACAATTACAACTGGATACGCGATGCCGAAAAGAACCAACTGGTCGTAGGCACACAAGCACGCATCCTGTATCAAGACGCTTTGGGCAGAATGAATATCGCCCTCCGTTTCAATGAAATGGTACGCAATGGCGAAGTCGGACCGATCATGCTGGGTCGCGACCATCACGATGTAAGCGGCACGGACTCCCCTTTCCGCGAAACCTCCAATATCAAAGACGGCAGCAACGTAATGGCAGATATGGCAGTGCAATGTTTCGCCGGAAACTGCGCCCGAGGCATGAGCCTCGTAGCGCTGCACAATGGCGGAGGTGTCGGTATCGGTAAGGCAATAAACGGCGGATTCGGCATGGTATGCGACGGCAGCGAACGGGTAGACAAAATTTTGCGTTCCGCCATGTTGTGGGATGTAATGGGTGGTGTCGCCCGCCGGAACTGGGCTCGCAACGAGAATGCGATGGATACGGTAGCCGAATTCAACCGTTCGCACGACGAAGCAGGGTATCACATCACGATGCCTTATGTTGCGGACGACAATTATATCAGAAACTTAATCAACCAATAATCTAAAACCTAACAACTATGGCTTGGAACAAAATTATCGAATGCGTACCTAATTTCAGCGAAGGACGCGATTTACAAAAAATAGATCAAATCGTAGCTCCCTTTCGAGCAAAAGAGGGTGTGAAACTGTTGGATTACAGTAACGACGAAGACCACAACCGTCTGGTCGTTACCGTTGTCGGTGAACCGGAACCGTTGAAAGCCGCCGTAATAGAAGCCGTCGGCGTTGCCGTTCGCCTGATCGACCTGAACAAACATTCGGGACAACACCCCCGCATGGGAGCAGTCGATGTAATACCGTTCATTCCTATCAAAAACGCCACGATGGAAGAGTGTATCGAACTCTCCAAAGAGGTAGGAGCCGCAGTTGCCGAGCAATACGCATTGCCGGTATTCCTCTATGAAAAGTCGGCATCGGCACCCCATCGTGAAAATCTGGCGGCAATCCGCAAAGGCGAATTTGAAGGTATGGCAGAAAAGATCCATCAGCCCGAATGGCATCCCGATTTCGGTCCTGCCGACCGGCACGCTACCGCCGGCACGGTAGCTATCGGAGCCCGCATGCCATTGGTGGCATTCAATATCAACCTGAGTACCAATAGCATGGATATTGCCACGAAGATCGCTAAAAATATCCGCCACATCAACGGAGGCTTGCGTTTTGTCAAGGCAATGGGCGTAGAACTTACCGAACGCGGTATCGTACAAGTATCGATCAACATGACCGACTATACCCGCACCGCATTGTATCGCGCATTCGAACTGGTACGCATCGAAGCCCGTCGGTACGGAGTCTCGATCGTAGGCAGTGAAATCATCGGATTAGTACCTATGGAAGCCCTTATCGATACAGCATCCTATTATTTAGGATTGGAAAACTTCTCGATGCAGCAAGTACTCGAATCCAGAATCATGGAATAATATCGTAACAGATAGAAATGAAAGGAAACCTGATTATACGTCGTGCGACAGTCGTTACCCCGATCGGCAAACAAGCGGTGAAGGGTGCAGCCATGTCGCAATTGCAAGTTGTGCCCAATGCCACCGTCGTTGTCACCGACGGCATCATCCAGCAGGTCGGACAAGATGTCGCCGTATGCAATGCCGAGGCATACGAAACAATCGACGCACAGGGTAGAATCCTGCTGCCCGGCTTTGTCGATTCACATACGCATCTGGTATTCGGCGGCTATCGCCCCGAAGAATTCCGTTGGAGGCTCAACGGAGACAGCTACATGTCGATCATGGAACGTGGCGGAGGCATAGCCAATAGCGTAAACAAAACCCGTCAGACCTCGTTCGAGGCATTGGAAAGCAAAGCACAATGGTTTATCGATACGATGAGCAGCATGGGCGTAACGACCGTCGAAGCCAAAAGCGGATACGGACTCGATAAGGAAACGGAATTGAAACAGTTGCAGGTAGTTCGCGCACTGAACGAACGCCCCGACCAGAAAGTAGATCTGGTATCGACCTATTTAGGCGCACATGCCATTCCTCCCGAATACAAGGACCGACCGGACGAATACATAGACTACATCATTCGCGAAATGCTTCCGTTAGTTCTGGAAGAGCAATTGGCTGAGAACTGCGATATCTTCTGTGAAAAAGGCGTGTACACGGTCGAACAGTCACGCAAATTGCTGCAAGCAGCCAAAGAGATGGGATTCGGCATAAAAATCCATGCCGATGAAATCGTATCGTTCGGCGGAGCGGAGCTCGCCGGAGAGTTGGGCGCATTGTCGGCAGACCACCTGTTGCATGCCTCCGACAACGGCATACGTGCAATGGCACAGAATAACGTCGTAGCCACACTGCTGCCGCTTACGGCTTTTGCCCTGCGCGAACCTTACGCCCGCGGAAGAGAAATGATCGACGCCGGTTGCGCCGTAGCATTGGCGACCGACCTCAATCCCGGCAGTTGCCTGTCCGGTTCGATTCCCTTAACGATAGCCTTGGGCTGTATCTACATGAAACTCTCGATCGAAGAAGTGATCACGGCACTGACACTCAACGGAGCAGCTGCAATAGGCAGAGCCGACCGGATAGGCAGTATCGAGACCGGCAAACAGGGCGACTTCGTATTACTCGATTCCGATACATACGACATGCTCCCCTACTACGTCGGCATGAACTGCGTCAGAAGCACCATTAAAAAAGGTCGAATCGTATATACGGAACCTTTCGTTTCAGAACATTGAACCTAATTATCCAACAACTATTTAAACACGAACGATATGTTAGCAGAATTAAGCGTAAAAGCATTCCTCGATAAAACAGCCGGTAACGAACCTGTACCCGGTGGCGGCAGTATATCTGCCTTGTGTGCAGCCATAGCATCTGCCTTGACCGAAATGGTAGCCGGACTCACCATCGGCAAAAAAAACTACGTAGACGTAGAAGACGAAATGAAAGACATAGCCTCCCGGATGGCGGCATTGCGTGAAGAGTTCATACAGTGTATCGACCGGGATTCGGATGCCTACGACAAAGTGTTCGCCGCATTCAAGATGCCCAAAGAGACCGACGAGGAAAAAGAAGCCCGCACACAAGAGATACAAAAAGCCACATTGGTCGCAGCCATGGTACCAATGGGCGTAGCCGATCTCTCCGTACGGATGATGGACCTGATTGCCGTTATCGCGCACAAAGGAAACAAAAACGCTGTGACAGACGCTTGCGTAGCCATGATGAACGCACGCACAGCCGTATTGGGCGCATTGCTGAATGTACGGATCAACCTGCTCTCGCTCAAAGATCAATCCATTGTAGCCGAACTGACCGCACAATCGGAAGAGATTGAAAAAGACGCAATCGCCAAAGAACAAGAATTATTAACTTGGGTAAAGACACAATTATGAACCACGATACCTATTTCATCGGATCGGGCGACCTTTCGTTCGAAACCATTGAACAGATCCTGACCCGACATCAAAAACTCGAACTGTCACAAACAGCCATAGACAAAATACAAAAATGCCGGAACTTCCTGGACGAAAAAATCAAATCGTCGGATGTACCGTTGTACGGTATCACAACCGGATTCGGGTCGTTGTGCAACCGCTCCATCTCGCCCGACGAACTGAATACGTTGCAGGAAAATCTGGTAAAAAGCCACGCGTGCAGTGTAGGCGACGAAGTAGCTCCCGACATCGTGCGACTGATGCTGTTGCTCAAAGCTCACGCTTTGTCGTTAGGTCACAGCGGAGTGCAAGTCGTCACCGTGCAACGGATACTCGATTTCTTCAACAACGACATTCTTCCGGTCGTCTACGATCGCGGCTCGCTGGGAGCCTCCGGCGACCTTGCTCCCTTGGCAAACCTGTTCTTACCGCTGATTGGCGAAGGCGAAGTAAACTACAAAGGAGAAAAACGTCCGGCAGCCGATGTTCTGAAAGAGTTCGGATGGGAACCCGTGAAGCTGATGAGCAAAGAGGGGCTCGCTCTGCTGAACGGTACACAATTTATGTCATCCAACGGTGTCTACGCCATGCTAAAAGCCCGTCGGTTGGCAAAACTGGCAGACCTGATCGGAGCCTTGTCGCTCGAAGCATTCGACGGACGCATCGATCCCTTCATGGATTGCATACAGAAAATACGCCCGCACAAAGGACAAAGCGAAACCGCCGACAACATTCGCACCATATTGGCAGGCAGCGAACTGATAGCACAACATAAGAAACACGTACAAGACCCCTATTCATTCCGTTGCATGCCGCAAGTACACGGCGCATCGAAGGACGCCATACGCTACGTCGCCTCTGTGCTATTGACCGAAATAAATTCCGTAACAGACAACCCGACCATATTCCCGGACGAAGATCTGATCATATCGGGTGGAAACTTCCACGGACAGCCTTTGGCATTGGCATACGACTATCTGGCTATCGCGTTAGCCGAATTGGGAAACATATCGGAACGACGGGTCGCCCAATTGATACTCGGGCTTCGCGGACTTCCCGAATTCTTGGTTGCCAGTCCCGGACTCAATTCCGGATTCATGATACCGCAATATGCGGCAGCCAGCATGGTAAGCCAAAACAAAATGTACTGTTTTTCGGCAGCCAGCGACTCGATCGTAAGCAGTAACGGGCAGGAGGACCATGTAAGTATGGGTGCCAACGCCGCCACTAAACTGCATAAAATCATCGACAATCTGGAACGGATCTTCGCAATAGAACTGATGAATGCGGCACAAGGCATCGAGTTCCGTCGTCCGCACAAAACATCACCCATTTTGGAAAACTTCCTGCAAGCCTACCGTCATGAAGTATCGTTTGTAAAAGACGACATCGTGATGTACAAGGAAATCAACAAAACCGTAGCTTTCCTCAAACAATACGTTATCGAATTCTGATAACCGGTTCGGAGACAAAATAGAAAAAGAGTTATGCCCTATCCGCATAACTCTTTTTTTACAAGCTGTTAGAAACAGGAAAACCGATCTCAGTCTATACAACAGCAGATATTATAAAAAAGAATCAAAAAAAATAACGTCCCTAAATTTGCAATTCCAAAATAAAGCCCTACCTTTGCACTGCTTTTGAGAAAGCACACAACAAACATTGTGTTTGGAGAGATGGCAGAGTGGTCGATTGCGGCGGTCTTGAAAACCGTTGAACTGCGAGGTTCCGGGGGTTCGAATCCCTCTCTCTCCGCAACAAATATTGTAAATCAATTGATTAAAAATTTAGTACATAAATTTGTACACGATATGCTCGATTTCAACATGATTTCGGGCGTTTTTTTTTATTGTCTTTTAAGTACGAGCATTACATAGTGAAACGAAAGAGGGTCAGTAGAAATTTAGTGGAGATATGCGTATAGCTTTGCGATTCGGAACAGGAAAAACTTTTTGTCGGCACCCCCTCTGAGATTGGCTCGGAAAAGTTTAATCTTGGCATTGAAAGCTTCCACCAAGGCATTGGAAGAACGGTTGTTGTAGAGGTTCAGAATCTTATCGTAATGTTCGTGGAAGGTAGCAGCAATGACATTGAAAGAATGCAGTCCAGCCTCTTCGACCCTGTTGTACCACCGAGCCATTGACAGCCGAGCCGTGTCCTTGATGGTATTCTTGGAAAAGATCATCCGCAGTGAATTACGGCGATACAATAATTATTTTGTTCGTTTATGTTGCCTGCACATAATATCAGTAAGCTATTATTTAATAATGTATTAAATAATGAGTCTAAGTACATTCAAAGTCAATCATTTAAGTTTAATTTTCTTGCGTTAATTATTTTAATTCTATTCTTTTGCCTTGATTTTCTTTTTTTGTTGCAAGTGCAGAGATGTTTATGGGGCTAATGAAAAGAAAAATAGATAGTGGCATTTCTCTTTTGTCTCACATATATTTATTGGTTTGGTTCAATATAGATTTATATATCTAAGACTGAACCAAACTTATTTTTCGCCAGCCTATTGACATGAATCGCAAAATATTATAACTTTGCAATTGATTGGGAGAAATCCTGTCACGACATTTTGAAAAAGAGGCGTTATGTCTTCTTCTTGTATGCGATAAGCGTAGGAACCTTTATTCACATGAGCAAGAGATGGCGTAATGGTCTCCACGCATATGCGTGGGGCTGTTATTCCCACATCTGCTCATCAAGGTATTCCTACCACCTTCGCATTAAGACGTGGCATACAGTTCCACGCTTCTTGGTTTATAACTGTGCTTATGGCAACTGAGCCTTATAAAAGTTCGACAATATTTGTATGAAAAAAATTCTAATGACTCTTGTATTTGTGCTTTTCACTATTTCAATTCAGGCACAATCTCAAAATCAACAAGTGGAAATGCAAACACTTGTTCAGAAAGTTGATTCTCTTGAACACGAATTATCATATCTAAAATTAACATACGAACTATATACACTCAATTCTGACATAACAATGTTTGCAAATGAAGTGAACACGAGATCTATTGAAATTCGACTATATCTCTATAATCGGAATTTTAATTCCAAATTAGGCAATTCATATCAACAATACTATGAAGCATGTCTACGTAGAAAACAATCCATTTTTGGATTGATTGAAGCAAAGAAAAAATTCTTTACACTTAAAGTTATAACGTATCCTTATACAGAAAGTGAACTGAGTACGTTAATGGCGAGTTATAAAGTAATCGATGACGCTTATGATGCTTTGGAGCATTCTATGAATATGCTAAAAATCACAATAGACGCATATAAAGAATTGATGTGATTATTTGATGGATTCCAAAAGCAGACTTTGGTATATTGGGGATATTTTCAGCATTGCCTAGGCAATGCGACTCGGAAAAATTCCCAAACCAATATGCTAAGAAATTTCCGGATGGCATAAAATCCGTGCTGCTGTCAAGGGGCATCAAGGGAGTGAATTCTTTCATAATCATCTTGAACTTAGCATCTTTAAAGTCTTTGGTTTGGAATATTTGGTTTTATAATAATTAAAATATAACAGGATTGCAAGGATTTGTTTTCAAGTGCTGAAAGCGGCTCTTTATCAAATAGAACAAAAATCGAAATCATAGCATTTCGTAGACAATTACATGAACAGAATTATTATCATAGGCAACGGTTTCGACAAAGCACATGGTCTTGCAACCGGGTACAGAGATTTTATAGACAGTTATTGGATCAACGTCTCCGGTCATATATTCAACGATTATAAATGTCGGCTTGCGGAACAGTGGGGATCAATCACTGATCCGTCACCTTACGAAGATGAACTTGTCCGATTTGAAATATTTAGAGACAACCAACATAAAACACCGGAACCATCATACCCTCAATCGAATTCAAACCCATATGATAAGGTTCGATGGCTGATTGCAATGTTCAATGACGGGACTAATGTGAGGTATAGAGGTTCGGTTCGCCTCACTTTCAAAAATAAATTCTTCGAGCATATTTCCGATCGCTGTTCTCTCAATAACTGGGTGGACATCGAGAACGAATATTATGGAAAATTGAAAGAGCTACTTGCAGAAGAAGATGCAGTTATTCGGAGTGAAAAGGTTCGGGCATTGAACCGAGAATTCGATGCCGTAAAAAAGCGACTTGAAACTTATTTAGCGGCAGTAGTCCAAGAAACGCAAATAGAGCCATTCCAATCTATTCAAGAGGCATTCGATAGCATAATTGATCCGAATGAAGTTGCTTACGAAAGGCAAAAAGAGATACTTGCTTCAATTACTCGTCAAATGAAACGATCTGAATTCTCAGTTAGGAGACTATTTCGATTGAGAACATATATGAAAAAGTTTTATTCCCGATTAAAGGGCGAGCCTGCATGGCACTTTGTGCTTAGGCAGTTAAAATTCGACGTTTATCAAAAAAAATACTGCGCACCGACTGAAACGCTAATTCTAAACTTTAATTATACATCCACCGCAGAACGCTTATATATTGAAAAGCAATATGAAGTAATCAATATTCATGGACAACTCAATAATGAACGCAACCCGATTATTTTCGGCTATGGCGATGAATTGGACGATGATTATAAACGGATTGAAAAGTTACAAGACAATGACTTTCTCGAAAATATCAAGTCTGTACGCTACCATGAAACAGGCAATTACCGTCAGTTATTGGGTTTTATTGAATCCGAGCCGTATCAAGTAATCACTATGGGACATTCGTGCGGAAATTCCGATCGCACGCTGCTCAATACTTTATTCGAGCATCGCAACTGCATCTCTGTAAAAGTCTATTATCATCAGCGAGAGAATGGCACAGATGATTACAGCCAATTGATTCGGAATCTTTCGCGCAATTTTAACGACAAGGCAGCTATGCGAGATAAAGTCGTCAATAAAGAGTATTGTTTACCTTTGGTTCCAATAGCAGGGCGAGAGATTCAGCAGGAGAATTAGGAATAAATATTATTTGATAAAATTGAATTTAATCCTGTCTCTTATACACATCTGACGCTGCCGACGATAAGGC
>ENA-OYYC01000562-OYYC01000562.1-human-gut-metagenome-genome-assembly--contig:-NODE-562-length-18908-cov-19.434573_pt1 | contig 18908 bp, 16 predicted proteins | sample MGYA00243242_ERZ653433 | MGnify/ENA primary metagenome ERZ653433 (study PRJEB26926, sample SAMN06165127) | human gut metagenome | biome: ENVO:00009003; feature: ENVO:2100002; material: ENVO:00002003... | reverse complement strand
CACGATACAATCGTGGGTCTGTTTTTGCTATCCACTCAACCTTAGCCTGTTGGTTGGGAGTGAGATTTGAAGAGGCTTTACCCAATGCCATTTTAGAATTTTTAAGTTCTGTGGCAGTGGTATCTTTTGATGGAGTGTCCTTCTTGGGACGACCTCTTTTGGCTTTTGGCTGCTCCTTTGTAGCTGCCTTTGCTTCTCGCCAAGCATCTACTCGAACCGAATCAAGAGCATCCATTGCCCATTCAATAACATGGAATGGATCCACACAACGGTTAGCATTCGGGCAGTATTCTTTTATACATTCATCAATCCATTTAGCACCATCGCCAGATACCAACTGAATGTTGTTTCTCTGTTCTGGTGTAAGCAGCTTAAAGAACTGCTCAAAAATAGTTTTCCCATGCCCCTTGGCAACCCAGATGACATTGCCTGTATCATGATTAACGACTGTTGTGATGTATTTATGTCCCTTGCGATAGCTTGTTTCATCAACACCAATACGAACAAGGTTATCAAATCTTGCATTTGGATTAATATCAAGGTCTTTCTCAACACGTTCGATGATAGGACCTACTGTATTCCATGAAATTCTCATGAATGCAGCAACTGCTACACGAGAACAATTAACAGCCATCCAAGCAGTCTGTTCCTCGAATTTACGTGTAAAGCGAGAACCATGTCTAGCCCAAGGGAAGCGGCATGTAACGACACCATGCTCCTTACAATTGACTCTGCAAGAAGGTCCAACCAGAATAACTTTGTGTCCTGCCCAGTCGCAGGCCCTCCAGGTTCTGGCACCTTCATTACCATTGTCATAGAATTTTGATTTTTTTCCACAAATGCCACATCGACACTGCTCGCCTTTGGTGGCATGCACCTCAATCATGATAGAGGTATCTGCGAGCATAGTAACTTTATCAATACAAGTGTACTTGACATTTAGGATAGTTTTGATACAATTTTTATTGAGCATATGGTGACTCTTTCTTTTACAATTTTTTCTGGACAAAAAAATTATAATAGAGCCCATATGCTTTTTCAAGTTTTATGCGGCTTTGAGCCGATTTTCTATACCACACATCCTAATGAAGAGCCTTATTTTTTTATAAATGTATTGTGTTTGCATATAGACATGAAAAACACCTCTAAAAGCACCATTTTGTTATATTCAGAAGACTTGGATGAAGGAATAGACTATAAAGACATTCAATTGTTTAAGTTTTATGAATCAGTTAGCGAACATTTGAGAATCAGCTAACTATTGACAGATAGGGGTGAAAGAAAATAATAGGCTTGCTAGGATATAATTAGTGAGCCTATTATTTAATGTGGTGTTTTCGCAGGAGTAATATACAGCGGAACACATAAAAACTGTCTGAGGATTATTTTAGAAATTCCGAATCCGACGGATTATATGAACATTGTTTCGTATTATGCCGGGGATTGTATTCTGAAAATATTGTTCTCATCGTATAGAAATCTCCTTATTATTCAATCAGTTCACCATATCACTTTTATTTTGTGTTATACTGTTTATGGATTTTTCATGGATTACTTAGTTGGGAGTATGTCATATATTTCATTTTGCGTTACTAACTTCTTATTTGAAAAATAGTAAAATATGTAGGAAGTAATAAGATGCTACATAATGGAGAGAAAAATTATGATACGAGAAATTGAGAATAGAAGAAGTATAAGAAAATATAAGCAGGATAAGATTGACAGGAATTGTTGCGGTTGGCTTTGCCGATGAAGCTCCGGCTAAAAGACCAAGGAAACCATTGGAAGAAATCGTTGAGTACAGATAGGAAAATCGGATTGAACAAAATCTTTAATATAATGTGTTTGTCATTTGAAAATAAGAAAATACTTAAAAATTAGTTATATAAATACTGCACAAGATTTTGGAAAAAGTGTGACAGTGTCTAACCAATTCATAACTAAACCAGATGTATTAGTGAATAATCTTTCATTTTCACATATTCGAGAAATAATGGTGTTGGAGCTCTTTTATCAGGAAAGGGATAATGAAAAGATATGATATATTTAAGTAGTTTTAGCTTAAGTAAAAGAAAAGTGAATAATCCTAATATTTATCCCTACAATGTATTCCGGGATAAGTATATTGAACCATTTGTTTTTAGACCTATCACTGTACTTTATGGGAACAATGGCTCAGGTAAATCAACACTTTTAAATATTATAGCCAATTGCTTACAACTAAAAGGGAAAGAATATGCAACAAGCAATTCATTTGGAAGCGTTGATTACTGTGGTTCGTTTTCCAGAGAATGTTTCTATACTTTTGGGGAAGACGATTATGGAAATACAATAAATAAATTACCGGAAAACAGCCGATATATTAAAAGTGAAGATATATTGTATGAGATTAAGAAGATACAACAAAAGCAGATATTATCAGATGGCATGGAGTATGATTACGTTAAGAGAGGTATGTCTTTACTTGAAGCAAAAAAATTTTTAGCATCTAAAGAAGGGTGTAAGCAGGAAGAATATATAAAATTTGCACAGGAAAAATATTCTAACGGAGAGACATCAATGCAATATTTTGAGGAGTATTTACAACCAGATGCATTATATTTGTTGGATGAACCGGAAGTTTCGCTTTCACCTGCGAATCAGGTTATGTTAGCAGAGGAAATTAATAAAATGGCAAGGTTGTTAGAATGCCAGTTTATTATTGCAACGCATTCACCATTTATGCTTGGAACATTAAATGCTAAAATATACAATCTTGATACGAAAGAGTATGATGTTACAAAATGGAGTGATTTGGATAATGTACGATATTTTTATAATTTCTTCAAAAAACATGAAGATGAATTTAAAGTCTAAATGCCTAAATATTAGTTCAATTTAAAGGAGGATATTACATGCACAACGAAAATTATTCAATAATATTCAGTAGTATGACCGGCAACACACGTAAGCTGGCTGATAAAATTCATGAAATCCTGCCAAAGGAGAGCTGTGATTATTTTGGCACGGCTGATGCGCAGGGGATAAAATCCGAATTGCTATACATTGGATTTTGGACGGACAAGGGAAACGCGGATAGTGATACATTAGATTTCTTATCTAAATTGAAAAATAAGAAGATATTTCTGTTCGGAACAGCCGGTTTTGGAGGAAGTGATGCATATTTTCAAAGGATTCTTGGCAATGTTAAAATGTCCATTGATTCAAGCAACACTATTGTAGGAGAATATATGTGTCAAGGCAAAATGCCACAGTCTGTGAGGGAACGCTATGTGAAAATGAAAGAAAACCCAGAGCATCCGGATAATATTGATGCGCTGATTGAAAATTTTGACAAGGCTTTGTCGCATCCCGATGCAGATGATATGGAGAGATTAAAAAATATTATTATTTAGCAGGAGGTGTTATATATGTACAATTTCACATTCAACATTCCAACAAAAATCCATTTCGGAAAGGATACCATTTCGAACTTATCAGAGCTTAAGGCATATGGCAGCAAGGTGCTTTTAGTGTACGGAGGCGGCTCTATAAAGAAAAACGGTCTCTACGATACCTCAATGAAGATCCTTAAGGATGCGGGGCTGACCGTGTTTGAACTTAGCGGAGTGGAGCCAAACCCAAAGATTGAGACAGTCAGAAAGGGTGTTGAAATCTGTAAAAATGAGGGTATCGACATGGTGCTTGCAATAGGAGGCGGCAGTACAATCGATTGCTCAAAGGTTGTTGCGGCAGGTGCAAGGTATGATGGTGATGCATGGGATCTGGTGCTTGATGGCTCAAAGGTCAAGGCAGCACTTCCGATATTTGATGTGCTTACTCTTTCCGCAACCGGAACAGAGATGGATCCTTTTGCGGTTATCTCTGATATGTCTAAAAATGAAAAGTGGGGAACAGGATCACCGTATATGGTGCCAACCATGTCAATATTAAATCCTGAATATACTTTTTCGGTATCAAAAAAACAGACCGCAGCGGGAACAGCAGACATGATGAGCCACACAATGGAGAATTATTTTTCTATGGAGAATGCCGACTGCCAGAAATTTATGGCGGAGGGATTGCTACGTACAATGATTAAAAATGGACCGGTTGCCCTCGCACAGCCTGACAACTATGATGCCAGAGCTAACCTGATGTGGGCAGGTACACATGCAATCAACGGCGTTGTGGGCGATGGCTGTTCACCGGCATGGTGCGTACATCCTATGGAACATGAGCTGAGCGCTTTCTATGATATTACTCACGGAGAGGGACTTGCAATACTCACACCGGCATGGATGGAGCACATACTAAATGACGATACACTTCCGATGTTTGTGGAGTTTGCAAAAAATGTCTGGGGACTTTCCGGTGATGATGACTATGCACTTGCACACGCAGGCATTGATGCACTGAAGAAATTCTTCTTTGAGACAATGGGCATTCCGGCAAATCTAAGAGCTGTGGGAATCACAGACGACAGGAATTTTGAGGTGATGGCAAAGAAGGCCTGCGAGGGTTCAAAGGGATCGTTTGTACCGCTTAGCAAGGACGATATTGTGGAGATTTACAGAGCGGCATTTTAATAAATCGTTCCTGTAAAACGCGGTATTCATCAAAATCTATATCCACAAATGAAACATGACTAATACCAGTATTGTCAAAGGGACCGTTTTTGATGTCAATATCTGAAATATCGCTTGGAACCGGAATTTCCTTGCCCAGATCCTGTAATGTGATTCCGTTTGCTCCAATGGCGTCGCGAGCCATCTCTATAGTGTCTGGCAGACCGAAGCCCTCTGTTAATATATTCATATCAGGAACATTAATAAGCACGGTGTCTTTTTTATCATTTAATTGTGTAAATATAACTGGATATACCTGTTTCATAAATGCCTCCTCCATAATTATAATATACACATTAAGTGTGTATAAGCCAACGGCTTTTTAAAACAAAATATATCAATATGAAAAAAATAAGCCATGTTACCACCACAGCGGTGAGAACATGGCTTATTTTTATGTGCTATTATATAAAAAATCACTTTATAGGGAATGCAACAGACTCTATAATGAACATAATCACAAATAGAGCAAAAATCACTGCCACATCGAGCAGTATTATGCCGACATAGTGCAGGAAGCGGTTTTTGCTCTTGCAAAGTGGCAGTATATTTTGTACATTGAGATAGTTAAAGCCACAGAAAATCGCAAATATGAACATACCAAGGCAGAAAATTCTTTCAAGCCACAGCTTTGCGCCGTAAGTATTTTCTAATTCCAATGACAGGCAAAGCCATATTATGAACAGATATGCGACTGAGGATAGCAGCATTTTCCATGGAGTTCTCGTGCGAAATCCGGGTGGGATGAAACGGGAAGCACTGTCGTGGATAGCTCGTTTAGCAGTATCGGCATTGGCTGTATTGTTTGTATTATCATGGTTATGGTGTGCATATTGACTTGAATTACCGGCAGCAGAAGTGCTGTGCTGCACAGGATAATATGACTGCGATACGGCATTTTTTAACTCTGCCACAGACTGGTATCTTGCGGCTGGTGTCATCTGAGTACACCTATCTGCAATCATGTTAAGCCGGTGCAGAATTGGAGCAATGTTGGGAACCGGAGTGATGCTGCCAAGCATTTCGCGCAGTACTATGCCGAGAGAATATATGTCTGTTTTCGGAGATGAAGAGCCAAAGCCATACTGCTCGGGAGCTGCATATCCGGGGGTGCCAATCAGCACGGTATCAGATTCGTTTTGTCCTGAAAATTGTTTTGCGGCATTGAAATCTAAAAGCATGGCATAGTTATAACTGGTGATTATGATATTTGAGGGCTTTATATCGCGATGGATTATAGGCGGAGTCATCGAGTGCAGAGCTTCAAGTATATTGCAGAGCATAATCATGTAGCTTCTGATATCGGAAACACTAAGGTCAGAGTTGTCTATTTTTTCCTGCAGGGAGGTTCCGCTTATATATTCTTCGATTACGATAAGCTGATTGCCATCTTCATAGTAATTGATAATGCGTGGGATACCGGCCACAGGATTGCGATAAAGGTATTCGTACACGCGGATATTGTATACATCAAGGATTTTCTGGACATAAATATTGCCGGAAAGCGCAGATTGAACCAGATAAACCTTGTGCTCTTCATTTAAGGCTGAGATTATTTTGTAATCGCTCATGGTGCATGTATCCTTTCAGGTATCGCTAATGAGGTAGGAATAGTTACAAGTACAAGTATAACAGATAGGAGAAATTTATGAAGCAAAAAAATACAAAAGAATTGGATGATATCCTTGGAAAAACTCATATATCTGATTTTGATAAATTTTGTGTTGAGCAGAAAGGCAGCATGGATCCGGAGCAAAATGCGTTTTCAGAGTACATAAAGGATTTGCTTAAGGAAAAGAAAATAACACAGCAGATGGTGTTTTTGAAGGCAGATATTCCGGAAAAATACGGCTACAAGCTTCTGTCAGGCGAAAAACATACCAGGCAGAGGGATATTATCCTGAGGATATGTTATGCTGCAGAGCTTACATTAGAGCAGACCCAGAGAGCCTTGAGAAAATACGAGATGCCGCAGCTCTATGCAAAAATCCCGAGAGATGCTTTTCTTATGCTTATTTTTAAGGATCGTCCGGGTGGAATCATAGAGGTGAATGAATTACTCAGCAAAAATGGTATGGAAATGCTCAGGACAAGTGGTGTGCAGGAGTAGGTTTAGAATATAATTTTACCACCGCTGCGGGGAGAACGGTATTCATACTGTGATGGTATAATAGTCCTACAATTTACAGAGGAGGACTTAAACCATGAAAAAAAGAACTAATTTACTGGCTCTTGTACTGAGTATCACAGCAATCACTTTTACACTATTGGGATGCAGCTCGGATACAGGGCAAAAAAAGAGCATAGCTGCACCGGGAAGCGCAACAGAGACCGGTGGAGGCGGCGCAGATCAGGCATCAGCAGATGAGAGCATCAATGAGCAGGTGCTTGTAGACCAGGATGGCATCAAAATAACTGCGACTGAATATGTGACGGACAGCATATGGGGAGACGGAATTAAGCTTCTGGTTGAAAATAATTCGGCCAAGGACTATACAATAGGCTGTGATGCACTTATCGTGAACGATTATATGATAACCGATCTGTTCAGCGCGGATGTTGCGGCAGGAAAGAAGTCGAATGAGGTTATGTATTTATCGTCAACAGAGCTCAAAGCAGCCGGAATAGATACAGTAGGACAAATTGAGATGTATTTCCACGCATACGATTCAAACTGGGATAATCTTTTCAAGAATGTATATTCAAAGCTTGAGACCTCTGAATTTGCAAACATGGATACGACACCAAACGATGAGGGACAGGAGCTTTACAATGCAAATGGTGTAAGGATTGTTGGAAAAACAGTTGATGAAAATTCCTTTTGGGGAACAGCAATTTTACTTTACATCGAAAACACCTCAGGTCAGAATGTCGGAATAAACGTGGACAACATGTCTATCAATGGATATATGATGACACCGCTGTTTTCAACCACAGTCTATGACGGAAAGAAGTCTATAGATGATATAACCATTATGTCAAGTGATCTTGAGGCAAACGGAATCACGTCGGTCGATCAGGTGGAGCTTAAATTCCATATATACAATGCTGAGAGCTACGATACAATAGCGGATTCAGATGCGATAACATTTACGGCACAGTAAATAATTTAAACATCATATGAAAGTATGATTATTAAACAGTAGAGCTACGCAATATTTAATAGATAGGAGAAATTTATCATGAAGGTTTGGAAATTAGTTTCAGGTATTTTATCAATAATTTTATTTGTTTTTGTATCATTTCAGTCATGCGCTGCAGGAGTATCTAATGCATTGGAGGCCAATGGTGAGGCATCAGGAAGTGCAGGAATAATTGTGGCAATTCTCATGCTTGCAGGTGGAATTGTTTCAATCGCTACAAGAAAATCCTTAGGCAAGGGTGGGAATATCGCACTCATAGTACTCTTTGGATTGGCAGCAATTATCGGATTTGCGGGTTATGGAAGCTTTTCAGATCTGGCTATATGGGCAGGCTGGTGTCTGATAAATGCAGTTCTTGGGGTAGTTGCACTTGTTACGGCAAAGAAGAACAATTAAATATTACTATTTGAATTCATATGAGGAAGATTCTAAGGAGAATCTTCCTTTTTTGATATTTAAACTAAGACGAAATATGATACAATTCAATTATTCAGCACTATAAGCTTTATTTCCTAGAGGCTAGGCTTAAAGTTTACATAAGGGAAATTTTAAAGAATTAATGATGAGATGTAACCCCCACCAAACAAAATCCTACATAATATATAGAAGGGAGGTTTGTGGAAAATGTACACACAGGAACAGATACTTGATATGTATTTTAATCGCAACCAGCAGGCTGTCAGTGCGACCTCGCAGATGTACGGAGCGAAGCTTACCCGGTTTGCAGACACGATGATAGCACATGAGGATGCGCTGGAATGCGTAAATGACACATACATAGCAGCATGGAACAAGATACCACCGGAGCGTCCTATGCGTTTCCTTTCATGGCTTTACAGGGTATGCCGCAATATCGTATGCGACAGGATTGACTGGAATAATGCTTCAAAGAGAAATTCCAACATGAACTGTATGCTTGATGAGCTTGAGGAGTGCCTTGCAGACAGCAATGCAAAATACGAGGGCGAGCTGTCGGACATTGGAAGGTGTTTATCGGATTTTCTGAACGGACTGGAGACGGAAAAGAGAGTGCTTTTCGTGAGACGCTACTGGTATGGCATGACGATTGATGAGCTGGCAGATATGAGCGGCAGGAGCAAAAGCAGCGTAAAGACCACACTGTTTCGGATAAGGGCAGAGCTTAAAAAATATCTGGATGAGGAGGGCGTATATCTATGACGAAAAAGGATTTATTTGATGGTTTAAATTACATCGATGACCAAATAATTGAAGAAGCGCAGCCGACCGGAGAATCGGCCGGGTACAGTGATGAAATTTATGTAAAAAATCATGAAACCCATCACGGCGGAAAAGAAGACAAAAACAGGAAAAAGCACAAAAAATTTGCACGGGCAGCAAAAGCGCTTGCCACAGTGGCGGCAGTCCTTGTTGTTGCAGTCTTAGGCACGGAGGTTGTGCGGCTTAATAACCGTATAGATGAGCTGGAGACAAAAACTGCAAATGTGATTTCACAGAATAATGCGCAGAATAATGTCTATGCAGGGATAAAGAGCGGTGCAAAGCTTGGGGATTATGAAGCGGCCTCTGATTACGGGAAATTGTATGATGTGGCAAAAAAAGCCGAGGCTTCCATAAGGAATACTGCATCTGGAGACTTGCTGGAGAGTGCGGATGCAACAGGAATTACGTCTGATGCATCGTCTACAAATAAACAGGAGTCGGCAGCAAATACAGAGTATTCAACAACCAACGTGATGACAGAGGGCGTTGATGAGAGTGATGTGGTAAAGACGGACGGAAAGTACATTTACATGGTCGAGGATGGTCAGATATCCATCACGGATATTTCAAATGGAAAGCCGGGGGAAGAGACGCTGTTTCGTCCTGATTTTGAGGTACCGTCGGATACTGTAGAGGAGCTTTATATCAGTGACGGAAAAATGCTTATTATATCAAACCATGCGGGCGATAAGGATGAGACTATATGCTATAGCTATGATATAGCTGACCCGACGAAACCGGTGCTTATAGGCAAAGCACGTCAGGATGGATTTTACAATACATCGCGCAAAATTGGCAATACGGTATATGTTTTTTCAGACACATATATAAAGACCTCCGATATGAATAAAAATGTGGCGCTGCAGGAGGATAATCTGGAGAAATGGGTGCCTCAGGTAAATGGCAAAGTGATAAGCTATGACTGCTTCTATATAGGAGAGGATACATACTCAGGCACAGTTATTTCGAGCTTTGATGTGGATAAACCTGATAAGACGATAGATGCAAAATGCATTATGAATAATAGCGGCGAGGTGTACGTTTCTAGCAATGCCATGTATCTGTATCATTCCGATTGGAGTGCAAGCCGTGAGCTTACCAAAATCAGCAAAATTTCGTTTGAGGACGGAGTGATGGAGACAGGGGAGACAACCTCAGTGAATGGTTATCTTAACGATAAATTCGCAATAAATGAGCAGGGAGGATATCTGTATGTGCTTCCAACCTCAAATACCGGCAGCCAGCCTGTCAATTCACTTCATGTGCTGGATAAGGATATGAAGGAGGTCGGTGTGATAAATGAGATTGCGCGTGGGGAGAGCATCTATGCAGCCCGTTTCGTCGGAAAATATGTATATTTCATCACATACAGGCAGACGGATCCTCTTTTTGTGGCAGATATATCCGACCCGACAGCGCCAAAGCTTCTCGGAGAGCTTGAGGTGAGTGGATTCTCTGAGTATCTGCATATGTGGGATGATACGCACGTACTTGGAATAGGCTATGGTGACTCGCAGCAGAGTAAGATAAAGCTCACGATGTTTGACGTGAGTGATCCGACAAAGCCGGTTGAGGTGAGCCAGAAGCTTATCGACAGTTCTGAGAGCTGGAGTAATGAGTTTGTATACAACTACAAGGCTATTCTTGCTGACCCGGAGAAAAATCTGATAGGATTTACTGCGAATGACTACTATCTGTTTTCGTATGACAGTGAAAACGGCTTTAGTCTTTTGGAGCAGCAGGCGCTGACCTATAAAAATACAGAAGGCTACAGAGGCATTTACAAGGATAATGATTTCTATGTGGCAGGAAACGGAGAGATAAAGCATTTTAAGCTGGCAGAATAGCGTAAATAATAGTGTTACGCAATAAGATATAAAGACAGGCGGCGAATACCAAAAGAGGGTGTTTGCTGCCTGTTTTTTGTATAATTTCATATACAAACGATATGTAACAGCATATTTAAGTATGCAATTTAAGGCAGTCGGTGATATAATATCTCTGATTTTGATAACACGGAGGAATTATTATAATGAATACAGCCTCAAAGACAAGACATGTCTTTATTTTGTTTTTGGCAGATATAGTCTGGGGAATAGCCTTTGTAGCGCAGTCAAAGGGAGGGGATGCAGTTGGAGCGTTTTCATTCAACGGCATCCGCTTCCTTATTGGTGCGCTCTGCCTTCTGCCGGTCATAAAAATACTGGATAAGAAAGAGCTGACGGTAAACAGACCTGAAAGCAAAAAGCAAAAGAAAGAGCTTTGGATAGCCGGAAGCTGCTGTGGAATAGCACTTTTCTTTGCGAGCAACCTGCAGCAGCTTGGAATCAGCATGGGCGCAGAATCCGGCAAGGCAGGATTTCTTACAGCTACATATATACTTATGGTGCCTATACTTGGGATTTTCCTTAAAAGAAAATGTGGAGCCAAAATATGGATAGGTGTATTTATTGCACTGATAGGTATGTATTTTCTGTGCATGAATGGGACATTTTCACTTAGCGGCTCGGATTTGCTCCTGTTGGCAGGGGCATTGTGCTTTGCGATACAGATACTTGTGATTGACCATTTCGTATCACAGGTAGATGCGGTCAGACTTTCATGCATTGAGTTTTTTGTCACCGGGCTTGGCTCATGTATAGTGATGATTTTTACAGATATGGGACTGTCTACAGGCGGTATAGCGCAGTGGGCACAGTCGCTTTGCACCTGGGATGCATGGATTCCGATTCTCTATGCCGGTATTTTCTCAAGCGGAGTGGGCTATACGCTGCAGATTGTCGGACAAAAGGGCTTAAATCCGGCGGTGGCATCGGTGGCGATGAGTCTTGAGTCGGTGGTTTCTGTGATTGCAGGATGGATTCTGCTTGGCCAGATGCTAGGTGGCAGAGAAATTTTTGGATGTGAGCTCATGTTTATTGCGATAATTATTGCACAGCTTCCGGATAGGGAGTATACTAAATAGGTTACAGTATAAAATGAAATGTGATTATTCAAGTGTGGTTTTGCGAATGTGCGTGGGATGAATAGTTACAACGAGATAGGGATTGGATATGAGAAATAATAGTAGAAAAAATTACAGACGCCGCAGACAAAATACAAGAGCTTCACAGATTAAGCTTGTAGGAATAGTGGCTGTGATAGTCGTTATAGCGATTATAATAGTTATATCGTGCTTTAATAAAACAAAAAAAGACAGTAATAAGGCAAAAGACACAGGAACGGCCACAGAAAATGTGACCGGTGTGACTGAGCAGGTAAGTGAGACAGAGGAAGCAAAGGAGCTCTTTGCACCAAAGGAGTCTGATGCTACAGCAGCAATCGGAGATGAGCTTGAGAGCTCTTATGCCGTAGTGATTGATGAGCAGGACGGCACAGTTGTTGCGGGAAAAAATGCTCATGAGAAAATGTATCCGGCTTCCATGACAAAGGTTATGACAGTGCTTGTAGCAGCAGAGCAGGCTGAGAAAAATGCAATTGCAGCAGCGGAGAATGAAAACACCGAAATAGACAGGCAGGCTATGATAGAAAACAAGCTCAACGAGGTTGTTACAATTACAAGAGAAGCCACAGATTATTCATATGTGCATGATTGCAGTACAACAGGCTTTTTAGACGGTGAGCAGGTGCCTCTTCGCGATGTGTTTAACGGAACCATCCTGCCATCAGGTGGAGAATCGGCATATCAGCTTGCGGTTTATACAGCAGGCTCCATGGAAGCATTTGTCGATATGATGAACCAGAAGGCAGCAGAGCTTGGTATAGGCCAGACCACACATTTTGCAAACCCTGTCGGCATATATGATGAGAACAATTACAGCACAGCCTATGATATGGCTGTCATCATGCAGGCAGCGATGCAGGACGACATTTGTAAAACAGTACTTTCAAATCATACATATAGCACGGCTGCAACACCGCAGCATCCGGAGAACCTGAACATATCAAATCTGTTCCTGCGCCGAATAGAGGACAGGATGACAAGCGGCGAGGTAATCGGTGCAAAGACAGGCTTTGTAAATCAGTCCGGCAACTGTGCGGTCAGCTATGAGAAGGCAGCAAGCGGAAAGACATATATATGTGTGACAGCAGGCGCTTCAAGCGGATGGCACTGTATAGATAATCATGTGTATCTATATAATACATACACAAAGTAGTCAGCACAGCTGATTTTAAGGAGCACAGATATGGCGGGAAATCAAGGCAATTACAGGGAAAACCCCACGCGTAATGAGAAAAAATACAAAAAAGCCAACGGACAGCCGAGACTAAAGGAGAAAAGCAGCCGGGCAAAAAGCGATAACGTATGTCCGTATGCGAAGAAATGTGGCGGCTGCGACTATCAGGGCGTAGAATATAAGGAACAGTTAAAAACCAAGCAGGCATACATGAAAAAGCTGCTAAAGCCTTTTTGCTTTGTGGAGCCGATTGTCGGCATGAAAAATCCGCTCTATTATCGTCACAAGGTTCATGCAGCCTTTGACTGCACAAGGCGCGGTCAGATCGTGGCGGGAGCCTACAGGAAAAACACACATGATGTGGTGGATATCGAAAGCTGCATGATAGAGGAGCAGGAGTCAGATGAGATAATAAGGGACATAAAGGATATGCTACGCTCATTTAGGATAAAGACCTATGATGAGGACACCGGCTATGGTCTTCTCAGACATGTGCTTGTAAGAAAGGGTTATGCAACAGGGCAGATAATGGTAGTGCTTGTCCTGGCATCGCCGATACTTCCATCGAAGAACAATTTTGTAAAAGCACTCAGGAAAAAGCATCCCAATATCACGACAGTGGTGCTCAACGTGAATGATAAAAAGACAAGCATGGTGCTCGGAGACAGAAACATCACACTTTATGGCAAGGGCTTCATAGAGGATAAGCTGTGCGGCTGCACCTTCCGCATTTCACCAAGCTCGTTTTATCAGGTGAATCCGGTACAGACGGAGCTTTTATACGAAAAAGCCATTCATGAGGCACACCTCACCGGCAAGGAGCGTGTAATCGATGCATACTGCGGCACCGGAACCATAGGCATCATAGCAGCGAAAAATGCAGGTGAAGTCATCGGAGTCGAGCTAAACCGTGATGCAATCCGTGATGCAGTTACCAATGCAAAGCGAAACGACATCAGAAATATCCGCTTCTACAATGACGATGCCGGAAAATTCATGGTCGAGATGGCACAAAAGGGTGAGAAAGCGGATGTTGTCATAATGGATCCGCCAAGAACCGGCAGCGACGAGGCATTTTTATCATCGGTTGTCAAGTTGGCGCCGGAGAGAGTGGTGTATGTGTCATGTGGTCCGGAAACACTGGCGAGGGACTTAAAGTATCTCACAAAGCATGGATATACAGTGAAGCGTGCAACACCATATGACTGCTTCCCATTTACAAGCCACATTGAAACGGTTTGTTGTCTTACTTTCAAAGGGCGCTAAAGCTCCGGTGGACCTTTGCTCAGCGCGGACCGAAGTGGAACGGAGACTGGTCGACAGTAGAAAAGTGAACGTTGACTTCTCTTTAGAGAATTTTAATTTACCTAAATCAGAAAATGCGAGACAGCAACAATGCACACCGGAGAAGGAAGAAGCGTAAAAAGGACATTCCTGACCCGTAATTATTACAGGTCAAGGGATGTCCTTTTTGGTTTCCTTGGTGTGTTCAAAGGACAAGGTAATGAAACTGAGAGAGAGTATTTAGACTGATAAGAATAATATCTATCTTATCTAATCTAGAGATAAGGATGGATAGGATAATTGTACAGATTGAAAAAATCACGTTTTCGTGATACACTTTTCTTAAATCTGTTGGAAAAATGACGGAGGATGACATGGCAGTCAGTTACAAAAAATTATTCCATTTACTGATAGAAAAAAATATGACGAATGCACAGTTGCAACAGGAGGCGGGCTTCTCCGCAAATATCATCACACGGCTGAAACGTAATGGGTATATTTCCCTCGAAAGCGTAGAGAGTATATGCCGTGTTCTGAACTGTGGCGTTGACGATATTCTGGAATTTGTACCAGAGGATAACGGAGGGAAAGAGAATGGTTGATACCAAAAAGGAACAGGAACGTGATGAACTGCACCGTGCAATATGGGCGATTGCAGATGAACTGCGTGGAGCAGTCGATGGTTGGGACTTCAAAAATTATGTTCTTGGCACGATGTTTTATCGCTATATTTCTGAAAACCTGTGTAATTACATAAACAGCGGTGAAATTGATGCAGGTAATACTGAGTTTGATTTTGCAAAAATGCCTGATGAGGATGCAGAAGAAGCAAAAGAAGGACTGGTAGAGGAAAAAGGATTTTTTATCCTTCCGAGTGAACTTTTCTGTAATGTTCGAGACAATGCTGCGAATGACGAAAACTTAAATGAAACACTGGAGCGTGTGTTCCGTCACATCGAGGAATCAGCGAAAGGCAGTGAGGCAGAGAGCGACTTTGCCGGATTATTCGATGACTATGATGTAAACAGCAATAAACTGGGTTCTACGGTTGCAAAGCGTAATGAAAAACTTGTAAAACTGCTGAATGGCGTAGGTGAAATGAATCTGGGGGATGTGAAAGACCATTCCATTGATGCCTTTGGTGATGCGTATGAGTACCTTATGACTATGTATGCATCAAATGCCGGAAAATCTGGTGGAGAATTTTTTACTCCTGCAGATGTATCCGAATTACTCACACGCCTTGGAACTGTAGGAAAAACAGAAATCAATAAAGTATATGATCCGGCTTGCGGTTCTGGTTCATTGCTTCTGAAGGCTGAGAAAATTCTTGGAAAGGATGCTATCCGTAACGGTTTTTATGGACAGGAAATCAATATCACAACCTATAACCTGTGCCGTATTAATATGTTTCTCCATGATGTGGGATTTGATAAATTTGATATTGCCTGTGAAGACACATTGCTTAGTCCGCAACATTGGGATGATGAGCCGTTTGAATTGATCGTGTCTAATCCACCGTATTCTATCAAGTGGGCAGGAGACGAAAATCCACTGCTAATCAACGACCCTCGTTTTGCTCCGGCAGGAGTTTTGGCACCAAAGAGCAAAGCGGATATGGCATTTATTATGCACAGCTTGTCATGGCTTGCGTCTAATGGAACTGCTGCCATTGTATGCTTTCCGGGAATTATGTATCGTGGTGGTGCAGAGCAGAAAATCCGCAAATATCTTGTGGACAATAACTATGTGGACTGTATTATTCAGTTGCCGAGTAATCTGTTCTTTGGAACTTCGATTGCAACTTGCATTATGGTGATGAAAAAGAACAAGGCAGATAATAAGACGCTGTTTATTGATGCTACAAGCGAGTGCGTGAAGGTTACCAACAATAATAAGCTGACACCGGAAAATATCGAACGCATCGTGGATGTGTTTGCAAAGCGTGAGGAAACTGAACATTTTTCCCATCTGGCAAGTTATGAGGAAGTATCCGAGAACGATTATAATCTGTCGGTCTCCACCTATGTAGAGGCAGAGGATACCAGAGAAAAAATTGACATCGTAAAGCTGAATGCGGAAATCAAAGAAATTGTTGCTCGTGAGCAGGTGCTTCGTGATGAGATTGACAAGATTATCGCAGAAATTGAGGTGGGATGATATGGATAATAATCTGATGGTGTATCAGTCTGTTATTACAGATATAAAGAATATCATAAATACAGGTCAACAGGAAGCATATGGTGCCGCCAGTAAGGCGATGGTTATGACTTATTGGAATGTAGGAAAAAGAATCGTTGAACAGGAGCAGGCAGGAAAAGAGCATGCCCAGTATGGCAAAAAACTATTAGCTGCACTGTCTGATGAATTGACAAAAGAATATGGAAACGGATACTCTGAACGTAATTTGCGATATTTTAGAAAATTCTACCAATATTTTCCTGACAAAGAGATTTGGAACGCATGCGTTCCAAATTTGAATTGGACGCAATTTCGTAGTCTTTTGCGTGTCTCGGATGAAAATGCACGTATCTGGTATATGAATGAAGCAGCAAAAGAAGGTTGGAGCAGTAGAACACTTGATCGGAATATTTCTACACAATATTATAATCGTCTTTTGCAATCTCCCCAAAAAGAAAACGTGATTGCAGAGATGAAGCAAAAAACAGCAGGTTATCAAAAAAACAGTTTTGAATTACTTAAGAATCCAATTATGGCAGAATTCTTAGGATTTAAGAATGAAGACAGCTATCTGGAAAGTGACCTTGAGGCGGCAATCATATCTCATATACGTGATTTTATTATGGAGATGGGAAGAGGATTTGCATTTGTTGCACGTCAGCAGCACATTGTCACAGAAACGGAGGATTATTATATAGATCTTGTATTTTATAATATCGAGCTTAAATGTTATGTACTGATTGATTTGAAGATGGGGAAAATCACACATCAGGATGTTGGACAGATTGATATGTATGTGCGGATGTATGATGAGTTGAAGTGCAAACCGGGGGATAATCCGACAATCGGTATTCTGCTCTGTTCAGAAACGGATGAAGATATCGCTAGATATTCTGTATTACATGATAATGATCACCTCTTTATGTCAAAGTATCTGACTTGTCTTCCGACAAAAGCGCAGTTGAAAGCTGAGATAGAACGTCAGAAAGAGATTTTCTATATGCAGCACCCAGATGCAGATGAGAATGGTGGTGAGCTGAATGAGTAGATTGGATGAATTGATTGCGGAGCTTTGCACAGATGGGGTTCATATTCAAAAACTAAAAGATATAACTCTGAAAATATCTGATGGCATGCATAATTTGCCAAAAGGTAGTGCTGAGCAAGGAAGATATCCGATATTGTCTGCTCAAAATATTAATAATGGCATTATTTCGCTGGATACAAATAGATGGGTTGATAAGGATATTTTTGATAGAGAAAACAACAGGACAGATGTTCAAAAAGGAGATGTGTTACTTACAATAGTTGGTGCTATTGGTAGAACAGCAGTTGTGTCCACAGATTTAAAAGCATTGTTTCAAAGGAGTATATGTGTTATTAAACCTAATACAAAGGTAGTTCTTTCGCAGTATTTAAAACACGCATTGGGTTCTAGCAAAATTCAAGCGTATATGCAAGTTAATGCACATGGTGCAGCTCAAAAAGGTTTGTACTTAAAACAAGTTGGAGAGATTAAACTCCCTGTACCTCCTCTGGAGGTACAACGTGAAATAGTCCATATTTTGGACTCTTTCACGTTACTTACAGCCGAGCTTACAGCCGAGCTTACAGCTCGGAAGAAACAGTATGAATTTTATCGTAATACACTGCTCACATTTGATAACACTATTAAAATTGTTCCATTAGCTGATATTGCTGATATTGGTACTGGTAGTAGTAACACTAATGAAGGGCTTGAAGAAGGCAAATATCCTTTTTATGTCCGCTCACAGGAACCGTTGCGAAAAAACGAATATGAATATGATGAAACCGCCATTATTACTGCTGGTGATGGGGTTGGTGTGGGAAAGGTATTTCATTATATTGAAGGAAAATATGCTTTGCATCAAAGAGCGTACCGGATTCATATAAATACTCCAGATGTATTACCGAGGTATTATTTTCATTATATGAGAACGGCATTCTTACCATATATACAGAAAACTATGTTTCAAGGCTCGGTGGCATCTATTCGAAGACCGATGCTAAATCAATTTCCTGTTCCGGTACCGACATTGGAGGTACAGAAGAGGCTTGTTAATGTTCTTGATAATTTCGAGTCCATTTGCACTGACCTAAATATTGGTTTGCCAGCCGAAATCGAAGCACGCCAGAAGCAATATGAATATTATCGTGATTTGCTCTTGACATTTGCTGAAACAGGAAGCACGCTATTGACAGACAGACAGACAGACAGACAGACAGACAGACAGACAGACAGACAGACAGAC
>ENA-OYYC01000547-OYYC01000547.1-human-gut-metagenome-genome-assembly--contig:-NODE-547-length-19496-cov-6.432539_pt1 | contig 19496 bp, 17 predicted proteins | sample MGYA00243242_ERZ653433 | MGnify/ENA primary metagenome ERZ653433 (study PRJEB26926, sample SAMN06165127) | human gut metagenome | biome: ENVO:00009003; feature: ENVO:2100002; material: ENVO:00002003... | reverse complement strand
AGATTAGCTGCAGTCTCGTGGGCTCGGAGATGTGTATAAGAGACAGAATCTGTATATTATAATCTTGGTAATTTTCCAGCAGTTAATTATTTAACTAAAGAAGATTGTAACGAGGCTGTACTTCCATTAGATAAAATGATACAAATAGATGCTAAGAAAGCCTTACAAGAGGTTCCAAATTCAGATGGAATATACTTTACTGATACTCAATATGATTTATATTCGGGGTTAAGTGAATCCAGGGAATTTAGCTTCTCTGGACCGACATCTATGGGCAAATCCTTTATTATAAAAGCATTTATAAGTAGAATAATACACAATAGACCTCCTGAAAATTTAGCGGTAATAGTTCCTACTAGAGCTCTTATCAGCCAGTTTACTCTCGAAATAAAAAAAGACTTGGGTATACAACTAGAACGTAATAAATATAAGGTTGTTACAAATTCAAATATATCAGAACTTATTCTTGAAAATAATACAAATCTAATTCTCGTGTTAACTCCAGAACGGCTGATTAGTTTTTTGTCTCAAAACGAAAATCCTTCAATAGGTTTTTTATTTGTGGATGAGGCACATAAAATAGCACAAGACGATACTAGGAGTATAACAACATATATTGCTATAGAGAAGACACTAAAAAAATATCCTACAACCAAACTTTATTTTTCATCTCCTAATGTCTCTAATCCGGATATTCTGTTAAAGTTGTTCAGAAAAGATGAGCAGAATTCTTTTAAAACAGAGGAGACTACAGTTGCTCAGAATCTTTTTTTCTCTGATTTGAGTGAGAGGAAATTTTCATATTTTTATGGTAATGAGTTTCTTCCAATATCCACTAAAATCCCGGAAAGTGCCAGAACGGTAAATGGCTTTCTTGTAACTTATGGGAGAGATAGTAATTTGGTGTATTGTAATAGTGTAAGACGTACAATTGCTTATGCTACTCAGTTTGCTAATACAATATCCATAGATGATGCAACTAGAACAAACAATAAATTAAAGAAAGCATCCAAAATTATTGGTGATTATATTCATCCTGATTACTATTTAGCAAGTATCATAAAAAAGGGGGTAGCGTATCATTTTGGCAATATGCCACAATTGATACGTAATCTAATCGAGGATTTATACAAGAATGGAGATATAAAATATATTTTTTGCACCTCTACATTATTAGAAGGCGTAAATATGCCTACGCAAAATTTATTTATACTCGATAATAAGAAACATCGGTCAGAACTCAAATCCATTGATTTTTGGAATCTTGCCGGGAGAGCAGGTCGTATGTCTCGAGAATTACAAGGAAATGTTTTTTGTATAAAACATAATGAATGTGATTGGAAAGGAAGCGCATTTTTTAAAAGTAAAAAAGTTGAGCTTATCCCAACTGTATACGACCGGATAAATAAAAATTTGAAAAGAATAGAAAATCAAATTAAGAATAATGAAATAAAGACAGGAACAGAGGAAGAAAAAAGAATTTTGCGTTATATAGCCAATATCATTTGTATCGATACTTTGGAACCGAAAAGTGGGTATCAAAGTCCAATTATAGAAGAGCTAATAAAAAGAAATAAGATTCAGATATTAGAATTGGCCAAAAGTAAAAATTCTAATATTGAGGTGCCATTTTCGTTATTAGACTCAAATGAGTCTATCGACATCAGTATTCAAAATACAGTATATAAACAGTTGCTTGAATTACACGCTGATAAAAAACAAATTACATTATCTGGCAATGTGGATTATGAGAATTGTCTAAAAATTCTTGAAAGGTTTTATCATCTATATAATTGGGAAAAAACAAACATTAAGGAATTGAATAATGTGAATAGCCTAAAGTATTATGCATTTATTATGAATCAATGGATTAATGGAGTAAGTCTCAATCAAATAATATCAGACTCTATTAAATATAAAGAGTCTAATCAATCATTTATACGACTGCCTTCTGGTGCTAATGAGATATTTAGCTCAAAAAAGAAGGAGCATGTAAATATTTTAATAGGTGAGATTATTCGAGATATAGAAAAGGTTATTAGATTCCATTTCGAAAAATATTTCAATCATTACTTCTTAGTATTGAAGCATATTTTGGGAGAAGATAACGCCGGTGATAATTGGGCTGTATTACTTGAATATGGAACTAGAAATAGAATTGTGATAGCATTGCAGAATTTAGGCTTGTCAAGATATACCGCAAATATAGTGTATGATAAATGTCGAGCAGCTTTAATAGTTGAAAATGGTAAGCTAAAAGGATTTGAGAAGTCTTTAATTTTAAGTATGCTTCGACAAAATTCATTGGAATATGACGAAGTCTACGAATTATTATAAAAGGCAATAATACTTATGTTACAAGATATCCAATTCATATTATATAACCTTCCGGAAAAGGAAAGTAAGGTGCAGGTAATCATCAGGGATGAAACCATTTGGTGTACCCAAAAGGCGATGGCTCAACTTCTTGGTGTGGATATGACTGTCGTTTTCAAGCATCTCAAAAATGTATTCGAGTCGTCAGAGCTACAGCAGGATTCAGTATGTGTAAAATTTGCACATACTTGGCGATATAGTTTTGTATCGATTATTGTATAATTTATGGCAAAAAATATAGAAATGCGGAATAGTACGGCTGAGTTTCTCATTTTCATACATGAAGGCAAGGAGGATGGGATTCAGGTGATGTATAAAGGTGAGACCATTGGGGCAACATAAAAGGCTATGGCGCAACTTTTTGATGTAGGAGTACCTGCAATCAGCAAGCATCTTAAAAATATTTTTGAGAGTGGTGAGTTGGTTGAAAATTCAGTTATTTCCAAAATGGAAACAACTGTTTCGGATGGTAAGAATTACGATACGACATTCTATAATCTCGATGCGATTATCAGTGTAGATTATCGTGTTAATTCTGTTCGTGCCACTCAGTTCCGACAGTGGTGTACGTTTGTACTCCGGCAGTTTGCCATCCGTGGTTATGTGATTGACAAGAAGTGAATGGAGAACGGTTCGTTTATCGGTGAGGTTTATTTTGTGCATTTGCTTGCCGAGATTCGAGAAATACGATTGAGTGAACGTAGGTTCTATCAAAAATTGACGGATATATATGCTAGGCAATAGACTATAACAAGGATGCACCGACTACACGCCTATTTTTCAAGAAAGTACAGAACAAAATGCATTATGCTGTGCATGGGCATACCGCTTCGGAATTGATAGTTGAACGAGCCGATGCGAATAAGGAGCACATGGGATTGAACACTTGGGGAAATGCTTTGATGTAGTATTTAGTTTGTTTGTATAACTATATGATAATCAATTTTGAATGCTTTATCCTGAAATCTCGGCAACAGAATAGCAACAAAACTCCGACAACTCCTGAAAAATGCCGTTTTGGGGCTTACTTGCCGATGCAAAACTTGCTGAAAATATTTCCTAAAATTTCGTCGGTAGAGATTTGTCCTGTGATTTCGCCGAGGTAGTGCATACACTCCCGGATGTCCTGCGACAAGAAGTCTCCGGACAGGTTGGAAGCAAGGCCATCTTGTACGCGGACAATGGCATTGTGGGCATGGTGCAGGGCTTCATAGTGACGTGCGTTCGTGACGATAATGTCATTATCGCCGGTTTCCGGCAGCTGCGCAGCCGTTATTAATTGCGATTCCAGCTCGGCAATTCCGGTTTGTTTTGCTGCGCTAAGGAACAGGTGTTGCGTCGAAGCATGCACATCTTTGATCGTATCGAAAAATTGTTCCCATTGTTGTCGTACAGTAGTGTCGATCTTGTCTTGTTTGTTGAATGCTACGATCAGTTGTTTCCCCGTACAGAGGGGCAGGATGCGTCCGGCTAATGCAGTGGCTTCGGATGTTGTTTGGGTGGTATCTATCAGCCAGATTACGATCGATGCCTGTTCCAGTTTTAGGAATGTGCGCTCAATGCCCATACTCTCTATCGTATCGTGTGTCTCGCGGATGCCTGCCGTGTCGATAAACCGGAAGGTGATGCCTTGTATCACCGTGGTATCTTCTATCACATCGCGCGTGGTGCCGTGTATGTCCGATACCAACGCCCGTTCTTCATGTACGAGTGCATTCAGTAAGGTCGATTTCCCGGCATTCGTTTCGCCGATTATGGCAGTAGGAATTCCGTTCTTGATCGCATTTCCCATTTGGAACGTATCCGACAACCGGCGAATGGTATGTTCTATTTCGTTGGCTAAATCGGTGAGGCGCTTCCGGTCGGCAAATTCTACCTCTTCTTCGCTGAAATCCAGTTCCAGTTCGATTAGCGATACGAAATTCAGTAATCGTTCCCGCAGGTCTGCCAGTGCATGGCTGAATCCTCCGCGCATTTGCTGCATCGCCAGTTTGTGTGCCGCGGCGGAATTCGATGCGATCACATCTGCTACGGCTTCGGCTTGCGACAGGTCCATTTTCCCGTTTGCGAAGGCTCGGCGTGTGAATTCTCCGGCTTGTGCCATCCGTGCTCCATTGCGAAGCAACAGGGTGATGATCTGTTGTTGGATGTATAGCGACCCGTGGCATGAAATTTCGGTTGTATCTTCGCCGGTGAAAGAGTGGGGGGCGCGAAATAGCGTGACGACAGCTTCGTCTACGATGTTGCCCTGTTCGTCGCGTATGGTCCCGAAGCATACTGTATTGGCGGCTTGTCCTGCGATGTTTTTTCCCTGTTTTACCGGATGGAATATGCGGTCGGTAACGGCTATTGCCTCCGATCCGCTGACACGGATTACGGCTATTCCGCCACGTCCGGGAGCAGTCGATATGGCGCAAATGGTATCTTCCGGCTGATGATTTATTCTAAATTCCATGCTTCAAGATTTATTTGTCGTTCTATGATGTTTTCGATACTGTCGGGCAACAAATGGAACAGATCGGCGCAAAGCACTTGTTCGAGGCTGTCGATGGAAACGGCTAATGCCGGTAACGACGGTGAGGTTTCCCGATTTTCGAAGATGAAGGCGATACCGCGCGGTTCCGATAGATAGGGGGCGGCAATGGCTTTGAAAAAGCGTTCGGGCACGGCAATCCGATTCGCTCCGATTTTCGTATGTTTTTTCGTAACGATCGGTCCGCAAACGATCAGCAGGGCGCTGTCTTGTACGCACCAGTTGCGCACGGCATCTTCCAGTTCTTTCCAACGTCCGCGATTCAGTCCCGGCACTTGCGGGCAGACGTTCGACATGTAGAACGATTCTTTCATGGCGGTGTCGCTCCATTTCATATCGGCAGCCGGAGCCATGTGACCGCGGTCGTATCCGCTATGGGTATAGTCGTTGCTTTTTGCCCGTCGTCCCGTTAGGTCCGGATCGGTGACGAAGCGGTCCTTCCGTTCCGTGTCTCCGTCCAACTCTGCGGGTATCAGTTCGTAAGCAACCCAGTTCGGCAGTCCCCATTGCCGGTTGTACGATACGGTATAACCGTTTCGGTAGAGTACGACTTCGTCGTCGCGGTATCCCGGAGCAGGGCACTCTGCATAGTCGATATGTTCGATCCGGGACGATACCCGGCACTCCGCCTTTATCGGATTCTGTTTTATCCAATAGGCGCAGATCAACACGACAATGGGAGTGATCACCAACAGAGCCGGTGCCGTGCTGTTCGATTTCCGTCGTGTCTTTTTCTTTCGTGCCATTTTGCCGGTTGGTTCGTATCGTGGGTTAATGCCTGTTTCTTGTCTGTTAGCTTTTTTTTATCGAGCGACAAATGTACGAAAAAATGTTGTATCTTTACATCGCAAAAACGGGCTTCCGTTATGTTTGCATTGATCCGCTCCGATGCGGCATTTGAAAGATTATATAATCAAACCATAAGACCATGAATTTAGTAGATCGTTTTCTGCATTATGTGAGTCTCGACACGCAGTCGGACGAACTGACGAATATGACACCGAGTACGCCGGGACAGATGAAGTTTGCCCGTGAACTGGCGGAAGAATTAAAACGCATCGGGCTTTCCGAAATTACACTCGACGATAATGGCTATCTGATGGCTACTTTGCCTGCCAATACGGATAAGGATGTGCCTGTGATCGGCTTTATCGCTCATCTCGATACATCTCCCGAAATGTCGGGACATCATGTTTCTCCCCGTATCGTGAAGTCGTACGATGGCAACGATATTGTTTTGAATGCCGAAAAAAACATCGTGTTGCGCCCTGCCGAATCGCCCGAACTGTTGCGTTACGTCGGTCAGGATTTGATTGTCACCGACGGTAATACGTTGCTGGGGGCTGACGACAAGGCTGGTATTGCCGAGATTATTACGGCTATGGAATATTTGCTGGCGCATCCCGAAATCAAACACGGAAAGATTCGTGTCGCATTCAACCCCGACGAGGAGATCGGCTTGGGTGCGCATAAATTCGATGTCGCTGCGTTCGGTGCCGATTGGGCTTATACGCTCGACGGCGGAGAGATCGGCGAATTGGAATACGAAAACTTCAATGCGGCAGTTGCCAAAGTTTCGTTCTGCGGACGCAATGTGCATCCCGGTGCGGCGAAACACAAGATGTTGAATTCGATCCGTGTCGCCAACCAGTATGCGATCATGCTGCCCCGTTGGGAAACGCCCGAACATACCGAGGGTTACGAAGGTTTCTATCACTTGATTTCGTTTGAAGGCAGTGTGGAAAACACCGTGCTTACTTATATTATCCGTGACCACGACCGCGATCGGTTCGAACGTCGGAAGAAAGAGTTGGAGCATCTGGTACGCAAGATCAACAACGAGTTCCCCGGTTGCGTGAGCATAGAGATCAAAGATCAGTACTACAATATGCGTGAAAAGGTCGAGCCGGTTATGCACATCGTCGATCTGGCGGAGAACGCCATGAAGGAGGTCGGTGTCGTTCCTGTGGTGAAACCTATCCGTGGCGGAACGGACGGTGCACAACTTTCGTTCAAAGGTCTGCCTTGCCCGAATATTTTTGCCGGTGGTGTCAATTTCCACGGACGTTTCGAGTTTGTGCCTATTCCTTCGATGGAAAAAGCAACGGAAGTAGTTGTGGCGATTGCCCGCATGGCTGCCGAATAAAACGATACGAACTTGACGGAACAGAGGGGTGCAAGATTCATGCAACTCTTTTATGGTGTGTCAGAACGGTTAAGAAGCAAACCGATCGACCTTTCTGGCACACCATTTTTTCGTCTTTATTTTTCTCTTATGTCGCCTGCGCTTATTGTTCTTGTCGGACCTACCGGGGTCGGAAAAACCGAACTTAGCCTTCGCTTGGCTGAGCGATACGGTGCGCCCATACTTTCGGCAGACAGCCGTCAGATATATCGGGATATACCGGTAGGTACGGCGGCACCCACGGCGGAGCAGATGCAGCGGGTGAAGCACTATTTTGTGGCTGAACTCGGCTTGGAGCAATATTATAGTGCGGCATGTTACGAAGAGGAGGTGATGAGGCTGCTGCCTTCGCTCTTTGCTGAAAATCCGGTTGCTGTGCTTACGGGCGGCTCTATGATGTATATCGATGCCGTATGCAACGGAATCGACGAGATACCTACGATCAGCGACGAAGTGCGTCGGGTGGTGTGCGACTGGTACGAACGTGAAGGATTGCAACCGCTGTTGCATGAATTGCAGCACCTCGATCCGCAGTTCTACGAGCAGGTAGACCGTTGTAATCCGAAGCGGGTGATCCACGCCCTTGAAGTTTGCCGGATGACAGGTCGCCCGTATAGCGAACTGCGTACACGGCAAAGTAAACCACGACCGTTCCGCATCATTAAGGTGGGGCTCACCCGTCCGCGGGAGGAACTGTATGATCGGATCAACCAACGGGTGGATGAGATGATGCAAGCCGGAATGCTCGACGAGGCACGGCGTGTTTATCCTTTGCGTCATTGCAATTCGCTGAATACGGTCGGATACAAAGAACTTTTTGCCTATTTCGATGGTGTCATGCCGTTGGATGCGGCGATAGAGAAGATCAAGCGCAACACTCGCGTCTATTCCCGGAAACAGATGACGTGGTTTAAGCGGGATGCTTCTATCCGTTGGTTTTCACCCGACGATTTCGAACCGATACGTGCCTATATCGACGGCTGTTTACAAGAAGTCTGAACCGTCTATTCTTTCTTGGCGAGCCGGAACAGCATATAGATTCCTTTGGCGAGTACCCAAAACAGAAGTAACATCAGCAGGGCTGCACCTGCGACCGACACGGCATCGGGCAATCCCGCTCCGAATCCGAGCAGGAACACCAGTCCATCGAAGGTTTCGGTCGGATCGAGACGCGCCGCGGTGATGGTGAAATGATTTCCGTCCGCTATCGAATTAAAAAGAAACACAGCCCCTTCGAACAGGATAGAGGCTAAAAGCAGGGTATAAAAAATGGTATGATTTCGTTTCATTGTCTGTGCCGGTTGTCGCGGTCGGATTCCGCCGCGGTCTGATTTTAAATCGTTATGTCGGGAATGCCCCCTTAAAAATACAGAATCTTTGGCAGATATGTTCGCAAATGTGCGGATTTATATATTTTTTCAGAAGATAAGCTGTATCTCGGCACAATTATTCGAACGAGTTCGATTATTCTGCTCTCGATTATATTATCTTTGTAGAAGATAAGCTGCGCCTCAACATAGATCAAGTAAACTTATCTCTGTCTTCGGCTTGCATTATCTTTGTAGAAGATAAGCGGTGTCTTGTCATTGTCCGGATAACATGACGATGTATTCAGATTCCATTATCTTATTTAAAATAAAAAATAAAAGGACCTATGGATTACGGTTTTGTCAGGGTAGCTGCGGCTATCCCTCCGGTATCGGTAGCCGATTGCCGGGCGAATGTCGAAGGAATTATCGGTTTGATGAACGAAGCAGCGGCTCGGGGTGTGCAGTTGGTTGTATTTCCCGAACTCTCGATTACGGCATATACGTGCGGCGACTTGTTCGGTCATCGTCTTTTATTGGATGAGGCGGAACATTCCCTGCAATATTTGTTGGAGCAGACCGCCTCTCTTCCGCTTCTTTCGGTCGTAGGGATGCCGGTTGCCTCGGCAACTCGAATATACAATTGTGCGGTTGTATTTTCCGGTGGCAAAATACGGGGTGTAGTACCCAAAACATATATACCCAATTACAATGAATTTTATGAAGCCCGTTGGTTTACATCCGGCGCCGATGCCGATTTTGATGAAATCACCTTGTGCGGGCAACAAGTACCGTTCGGGACGAATCTGCTTTTCCGTTTCGGTCGGGCTACGTTGGGTGTTGAACTTTGCGAAGATCTTTGGACGCCTTGTCCGCCGAGTTCGTACCATGCCCTGCAAGGAGCGGATATAATCGCCAATTTATCGGCGAGCGACGAGTTGATCGGGAAGCACGACTATTTGCTTTCGCTCTTGAAACAACAATCGGCACGCTGTCGTGCGGCTTATATCTATGCCTCATCGGGATTCGGCGAATCATCTACCGATTTGGTTTTTGCCGGAAATGCGATTGTTGCCGAATGTGGGACGGTCGTGGCGGAATCCGAACGTTTCTCGTTCGAACCACAATTGGTGGTTACCGAGGTCGATGTCGAGCGTTTGCAGGGCGAACGTTGCGTAACAAATACTTTTTCTTCGGCATCGGTTGCCGGTAAACCTTATCATACGGTCGATTGTAGCGATATACCGGTAGTTCCGGTTCATTATACCCGTACGGTGGCTCCGCATCCGTTTGTGCCGTCTCAATCCGAAACATTGGATCGACGTTGCCGCGAGATACTCGATATTCAGATTTCCGGACTGGCAAAACGGCTATTGCATACGCATGCCCGTACTGCGGTGATCGGCATATCCGGCGGTCTCGATTCCACATTGGCGTTGTTGGTGTGTGTACAGGCATTCGATAAACTTTCCATTCCGCGCGACCGTATCGTCGGAGTTACCATGCCCGGATTCGGCACGACCGACCGCACGTATCAAAATGCGCTCGGGTTGATGCAGGCATTAGGAGTAACCGTGCGCGAAATTCCTATTCGCGAAGCCTGCATACAGCATTACAAAGACATTAACCATGACATAGCGGTGCACGATGTAACCTACGAAAATTCGCAGGCTCGCGAACGTACGCAAATATTGATGGACATTGCCAACCAGACCAATGGTATGGTGATCGGTACGGGCGACCTTTCCGAACTGGCTTTGGGGTGGGCAACCTACAACGGCGACCACATGTCCATGTACGCAGTGTCGGCTGGAATCCCGAAAACGTTGGTAAAGTATCTTGTCGCATGGGTGGCACGCCATCGTATCGAAGATGCGGCACGGGCAATCTTGCTCGATATTGTCGATACCCCCATTAGTCCCGAGTTGATTCCGGCAGATGAGCAGGGCAATATCACGCAAAAGACCGAAGACCTCGTGGGTCCGTACGAACTGCACGACTTTTTCCTATATTATATGTTGCGGTTCGGATTCCGTCCGGCGAAGATTTACTATTTAGCCATGCGGGCACGGTTCGATCAACCGTACGATGCTGCCACCATCAAGAAATGGCTGACGATTTTCATGCGTCGTTTCTTCAATCAACAGTTCAAACGTTCCTGCTTGCCCGACGGTCCGAAGGTCGGTTCGGTCGCTATCTCTCCGCGGGGAGACTGGCGTATGCCGAGCGATGCCTCTTCTGCCATGTGGCTTCGGGAGTGCGAATCGTTGGAATAGGGTAGGAGTTGTATCGCGGAAATAACAGGAAATTAAAAACGCCGATATGGAACAGACCGATCACCGGACAACCGGACCGATAAGGATGATTTTCAACTACAACGACATCTTTTTCAGCTTCTTCTATGACGATGAGGCGGCTTGCATTCATCGTTCGCGCGAGTATGCGATGAACTATGTCTATTCCGGGGAGATGGTTCTCGACAATGGCAAGGAGCAGATACATGTCGGCAAAGGGGAGTGTGTTTTTATTCCGCGCGACCATCACATTACCCTATATAAGAAAGCCTACAATGGCGAACGTTATTGCGGAATCTTTCTGAACTTTACCCGACAGTTCCTGCGCGAGATGTTCGGACAATTCGGAAAACAACCGGTATCACTCTCTACGCCTGAATTCGCTACCGGCGGAGCCGTCAAGTTGCCCCGTACAGCCGAGATAGCCAGCCTTTTTGCATCCATGACACCTTATTTCGATCCGGAAGTAAAGCCGAAGGACGATTTCATGAATCTGAAACTGCAAGAAGGATTGCTCGCTTTATTGCATATCGACGAGTGTTTCGCTTCGTTGCTGTTCGACTTCAACGAACCGTGGAAGATAGATATTCTCGATTTCATGAATCGGAACTATATGTATGAATTTACGCTCGAAGAAATGGCGCACTATACGGGCAGGAGTCTGGCTACGTTTAAACGCGATTTTAAAAAGATCAGCGACCTTACTCCCGGGAAATGGTTGATTCGCAAACGCCTCGAAGTCGCTTATGCCCGGCTGAAAGAAGAGGGCACACGGATCGTGGATGTCTCTGCCGAGGTCGGATTTAAGAACCCCTCCCATTTTTCTACTGCGTTCAAAAAGCAGTACGGTATATCGCCTACGTCCGTTTCGGTTTGACGATATTTTTCGATAGCCTCGGCAGAGCCGAACTTGTTCGGTCTATGCCGAGCGAAGAAAAGGTGCATGAAAATGAACTTTTCAGTAACACGTTTTGAGCCTCACAGCAATGCCGTTGTGGGGCTTTGTTTTTACATTTGTCCTGTCGGATTCTTTTCAGGAATCGACGAATTGTATTTGATTTATAATGCAGGCAATGATGAAAACAATGGGTTTAAAACGGGCGATTATTCCGATACTGATGGCGGGGTTATTCTCCGCTTGTATGGACAACACGACGAATCAAAAGACAAATGATAATATGGAAACATTGAAATTGACTTCCGAATGGGACAAGGTTTTCCCGAAAAGTGAAAAAGTGAATCACAGTAAAGTGACTTTCCGCAACCGCTACGGCATCACGCTTGCCGCCGATCTGTATGTACCGGTGGCTGCCGGAGGCAAATTGCCAGCGGTAGCAGTCAGCGGCCCGTTCGGCGCGGTGAAAGAACAATCCTCGGGATTGTATGCACAGACATTGGCGGAACGCGGGTTTCTGACAATTGCGTTCGACCCATCCTATACCGGCGAGAGTGGAGGCGAACCCCGTTATGTTGCGTCGCCCGACATCAATACCGAAGATTTTTGTGCGGCGGTAGATTATCTTGCTACACGCGAAGATGTCGATCCCGAACGCATCGGTATACTTGGTATTTGCGGTTGGGGAGGTATGGCAATCAATGCGGCGGCTATCGACACCCGTATCAAGGCTACGGTTACTTCTACCATGTACGACATGAGCCGGGTGACGGCAAACGGCTATTTCGATTCGCTGGATGCCGATCAGCGTTACGAACTCCGCCGGCAGCTCAATGCGCAACGCACAGCCGATGCCCGTTCCGGATCGTATGCCCTTGCCGGAGGAGTGGTAGATCCGCTGCCCGATGACGCTCCGTGGTTTGTAAAAGACTATTACGATTATTATAAGACCGGACGCGGTTATCACAAACGTTCGCTCAATTCCAACGGAGGTTGGAATGTCACGTCCGCACTTTCGTTTGTCAATATGCCCCTGTTGTCGTATGCCGACGAAATTCGCAGTGCCGTACTCGTCATACACGGGGAGAAAGCCCATTCCCGTTATTTCAGCGAAGATGCGTTTAAAAAGCTGAAAGGCGACAACAAGAAGTTACTGATTATTCCCGGAGCCACTCATGTCGATCTATACGATTGTCGGGCTGGGGTGATACCGTTCGACCAAATAGAGGCATTCTTCTACGAATACCTCCGCTGACGGCTTGTACGTGTTTTGTGAGTGATGGCGATGTGTCTGCAACTGAGACGCATCGCTTTTGCTTTGAAATATCGTTATTCGGTGAAAAGATGCAAAAATAAAGTAATACCGGCAATTTACATTCGATAAGATTGCCGTATGGCTTGTTCTTGTTTATATTTGTATTGCCTAAGTCGTATCCCGGCACAGACAATCGATTCGGATCGGTATCTTTATCCTCGATGCGCATGGGGTAGACAATAAAAACTCAATATACAATGAACAAACTATTCGACATTTCCCGGCGGACGGTGGTAATGACCGGAGCAACCGGAGTCTTGGGGCGATCCATATCCCTTTATCTGGCGCAGGAAGGCGCGATTATGATTCTGTTAGGACGAAACCGTGAACGGGGCGAGGCGCTGTCGAAGGCTATCGCCGATGCCGGAGGGGAATCCCTGTTCCTCTGTTGCGATGTACTCGATCGTTCGTCGCTCGAACGATGCCGCGACGAAATATTGGCACGTTACGGGCATATCGACGTGTTGCTCAATGCTGCGGGAGGAAATATGCCGGGTGCGACGATTCCGGTCGATAAAACCTTCTTCGATATGTCTGCCGACGATTTCAAAAAGGTGGTAGATCTCAACCTGCTGGGTACGGTGTTGCCTTCGCAGGTATTTGCCGGGAATATGGCGGAGCGGAAACAGGGCGTAATTGTCAATTTCAGTTCCGAGTCGGCTTTGCGACCGCTGACCCGTATTGCCGGCTATACATCGGCAAAAGCAGCCGTGCAACAATTTACGCGTTATATGGCAGTGGAAATGGCTTCCAAGTTCGGCGACGGCATACGGGTAAATGCCATAGCTCCGGGATTTTTCCTTACCGAGCAGAACCGCACTTTGCTCACCGAGCCCGACGGTTCGTTTACCGCAAGGGGGAAAGCGGTTATCGCACATACGCCTTTCGGGCGGTTCGGTTCTCCCGACGAGTTGTGCGGTACGATCCACTATCTCATTAGCGATGCCTCCAAATTCGTTACGGGAACAGTCGTTGTTGTCGATGGCGGTTTCGATTCATTCAGTATATAAAAACACATACGATATGATACTTTGCGAACAGACATGGCGTTGGTATGGTCCGGACGATCCGGTCGCATTGCAGGATATACGCCAGACCGGAGCAACCGGTATAGTGACGGCTTTGCATCACATACCCAATGGTGAGGTGTGGAGTGTGGAGGAGATCGAAAAAAGAAAACGGATGATAGAAGATGCCGGATTGACTTGGTCGGTGGTAGAGAGTGTTCCTGTACACGAACATATCAAGACACAGACCGGCAACTTCCGCCAATATATCGACAATTATAAGGAAAGCATCCGCAATCTGGCACGTTGCGGAATCCGCACTGTTACATACAACTTCATGCCCGTACTCGACTGGACGCGCACCGATCTGGCATATACCATGCCCGACGGATCGAAGGCGTTGCGTTTCGAGAGGGCGGCATTTATGGCGTTCGATCTCTATATACTGAAACGCCCCGGAGCCGGGCTCGATTATACCGAAGAAGAAAAACACCGGGCTTACGAACGGTTCAAGCAAATGAGCGAAACCGAAAAGGAGAGGTTGGTACGCAATATGATAGCCGGGTTGCCCGGTTCGGAAGAAAGTTTTACCCTGCAACAATTTCAGGAAGCACTCGACCGGTATCACGACATCGATGCCGATCGGCTTCGTTCGCATCTGGTCTATTTCCTGCGCGAGATCGTACCCGTTGCCGATGAGGTCGGGGTACGGTTGGCGATCCATCCCGACGATCCGCCGTATTCCATATTGGGGTTGCCCCGCATACTCAGTACCGAGGCGGATTTTGTAAAACTCGTCGAAGCTGTGCCCGGCATTTCGAACGGACTTTGCCTTTGCACCGGTTCGTTCGGTGTACGTTCCGACAACGATCTGGCGGGAATGATGGATCGTTTGGGCGATCGCATCTACTTTGTTCATTTGCGGAGTACGCAACGCGATGCCGAAGGCAACTTCTTTGAAGCCAATCACCTCGAAGGAGACGTGGACATGTATCGCGTCATGAAAAATCTGTTGCTGTTGCAGCAACGCCGGGGTGAATCGATACCCTTACGTCCCGATCACGGGCATCAGATGATCGACGATTTGAAGAAACAGACCAATCCGGGGTATTCCTGTCTGGGGCGTCTGCGCGGATTGGCAGAGTTGCGCGGATTGGAAAAAGGCATTGCCGGGTCGTTGCAGGACCGGTAATTGTGGTTGGCAATATAATTGAGAGGGGTTGTGTCGAAATGCAAGTTTTCGATGCAACCCCTTTAAAGTATGTCGGAATGATTAAGATGCAAGATATGCTATCAGACCCATTACGCATCAGTCGTTGGGACGGGTATAGACCGATAAGGTTTCGCTGCGTTTTACGATCAGGCTGTCGGATGTCAGGCGGACAACGGTCAGCGTATCGCAAAATTCGATAGTCTGGTGATTTCCGATGCTTTCGCCTTGCAAGATCAACAGATTGTCGATACGTTTCCACGAACGATATTTCAACGTAGCCATCTGTATGGACGAAGCATTCCCTCCTTTTTCGAGCAGGAAGCCCTGTACCGTTTCCGGCATTCCGGGAACAGGTTCTACCCACGCTCCGTTTATTTTGTCGGTATGGTTGCAAGCCGAAGCCAAAAGGATGAGACCGGTTGCGGCAATGGCTTTAAATGAATATTTGTGTAGCATGACAATATATGATTTTGTAATAAGTTTTACATTTCCGCAATCGGGCGGGTGTTCTCGGGCTCGGTAGCGGAACTGTCCTTTTTATTCTTTCGGTTTTTCTTTTTCTTTTTTTTCTTCGATTGGGAATCGTTCGAAATGGCTTCTGACGAGGCGTTTTCCGTCTTCTCCGTTTCGCTTCTCCGACGGGAGAACTGATCGCGCCATTTGATGTCGAACAACTCTTTCCATGTCGTGAAATCGCGTTTGAATAGGATACCCACGCCCTGTGTCGTCAAAGCCGATTTGATATAATAGTTCTGATCGTTGTAATGGTTATACGCTTTCAGTCGCAGATTGCCGTTGCGAGTCAGCAAATATTCCAGATCGAAGTCACCGATAAAACTGTTGTTGTTCATCGTGTTGTCCCGATACCCGAGGTTACCGTTGAACAACAGCCGGTTGTTGAGCAATTGGCTCGACAAAGCCACCTCCACTTCTACGTCGGAGAAATCGCCCTTTTCGCTGCGCACGTTCGGTGCGATATTCCAGTTGCCGCTGATCTGACCGAGAATGCTGCTCAACTGGGCGGAAAGCGTGGAGGAGGCTACCGAAACGAATTCACTGCCGGTATTCCGGTCGGTTTCCATATAGTCGGGCGTATAGAATTTGTTGATTGCCAACAAGTAGATGATCTGCCGGTTCATCATGTCGTCGGTACTGATGATACTTTTCACACGCCGGTCTATATCTTGTGTCAGGGTAGGGAAGGCAATATCGAAACTCAGGTCGGGATGTTCGATACCGCCCGTTACATTCAGTATGGTCTGTACGGGTACGTTGGTACGGGTCAGTTCCTTTTCCGTAGCGAACGATGCGTCCAGGTCGGTGAGGCTGGCGGTCAGTGAATAGATGGCGCTGATGTCGAGTGTGGCGGACATCGGGTCGCCGGTGAACGATACCGAACTCCCCGATTTGATCGAGAAATCCCGCGAAATCACATCTTGCAGATTGAAGTTGTAGCTGCCTTGATTCAACGTGTAGTTGCCGTACATTTTCATATCGTTGTTGAGCCCGTCGTATTCGAGCAGGATACTGCCTTCGCCGTTTGCCTTGATCATATCGCCTGTTTGCGGATCCATCACCAGATACATCGTTGCTTCCGGGGTAGCTTCTATCTGCAAAGCCATTCTTAGCCGGGCTTTCTTTTCGTCGCTCTCCTCTTCGTATTCGATATCCTCCTCTATTGGTTCCGGCTCTTTTTCGGGAGTTTCTGCATATTTGTCCTTGAAGGTAATGAAATCGAAATCGCCGGCACTTTGCGTTCCGGACAAAACGAAAGTGAATTTCGATTTGTCGCGGGTGGCTACATTCACGTCGATCAAAGTGTTTTCCGAATCGCCGCTGATAGTAGCTCCTCCCGACGCATACAACGTGCCGAAATAGGTAGGGCTCATCGCTTCCGTTACATCATACCCCAAAAAGTTCCGGGCATCCCGGATGCGGAAATCGTATTTCAGGTCTTTGAAGAACTTATGTTCCAGCCAACCCGATGCCGAAGCCGTGTGCTTGTTCTTGTCCGATAAGGTCACATCGTCGAACCAGATACGGGTAGGGGTCAGATGGACGCTGTCTGTAAGTGTGTAGACCGTATTCAGATAACCTATGCCCAGTGCTACATCATTCAGGAATGCATCGCCGCTTACGGTCAAAGTCTTGAATTTACCGAAGAAATCGATATGGCCGCTTGCCCTGCCGTGCACCTTGTCCATGATCGAGGCAAGGAACGGTTGCAGGAAATCGATTTTCAGTTCGTGCGGGTCGAACGACAGGGACAACGAGTCTTTGGTCGGGAAAATATGCCCGTCTACGTGGGTGTATCGGGTGCTGTCCTCCATGACTGTGCCCCGCATCAGGATTCCTTGATTTTCGTGATTCCATGTGCTGTATAACCGCAGGCTCCCCAATGTCGTACCGTTGTATGCGAACTGCTGTACGTCGAACCGTTCGGTTTCGAACTTCGGAATTTTGGAGAACAGGTCGGTGATTACGAAGTCGCCCGTAGCCCAGCCGCCGAAGTCTACGAACCGGATGTTCAGCGGATCGAATATATAGTCCAGATTTACATCGCGTAGCTGCAACTGTATCGAATCGTTCGGGTTGCTCGATGCGTCGCCGTCTATCCGCAGGTATTGCTGTTGGTGCGAAACTTCGAAATCATCGATTTGCAGTTTCCCGTCGCAGAACTTTACGGTAGAAGGCAATACGTTCCATATCGTATCGTTGAATACGAACTCGCTGGGGTTGATCTGCACATCTACCGACAACTGTCCCGATTCGTCGTCTTTCGAAAAACGGGTGCTGGTGTTGAACTTGCCGTTGAAATTCTTCTCCACATCCTGTTTCCATCCGACTGTGACGTTCATTTTGTCCGGCTCGGCGTTTCCGTACAAGTTCAGCATATTTCGGATTCCCTTTTTACTGAACATATTTACTTCGATCGACAATTCGGCATTGTTCGGTTCTTTCTGTGCCCGGAAGAACAGGTCTTCGAACCGTTTCCTTTTGATTCGGAATCCGGGCGAGGAGACCGTGAAATTCGCCTCTTGCAAGTTGTCGTTCAGGTATCCTTCCACTGCGATCTGGTGGGTGGCCTTGAACGGAATTTGCATGATCTCTTCAATGCCCGTATTCGGTTCGAACATGAATTGATAGTAGAACGAATTGTTCGAATGTGTCGGTACGGTGGTATTGGTTGCGCTCGGAATCAACTCTTCGTAGATTTGCAAAAGGGAATTTTTGAATGTCTTGAACGAATATTCCCCTTCGATATACCCGTTCAACATATCCGAACTGAGTACGATCGATTGCGGATTCTGTCGGTTGTGGGCTTCGATAGCGAAACGATCTAAAAAATAAGTGCGTTTGGAATTTTCGAACGACAGGCTGTCGATCATCAGAATACCTTCCGAATTGTCGAGGCTGTTTCCGGTAAACTCCGCATCCAGATCGAACGACAATTTATGTCCCTTGAATTTCTTCGGAAGCATTTGCAAGGCTTCCAGATCCAATTCGCGGGCGTTTACTTCCAAGTCGAAAATAGACTGCTCTTGGTTGATAATCGCCAGACCGTTGATATCCAGTGCACCGTTCGGGTCGTTGATGCCGAGCTTGCCCTGATACCGGTTGTTGGCGAAAAATCCGTTGAGCAGGATATGTTCGTAGGTGTAACCCTTGTAATCGAAATAGCTGATTTCGCCCTCCACTTTTCCTTCCGGTGCTTTTTTCAGCAGTTTTTCCCCGTCTAAGGTTACGTTGAGTGCCAGCGAGCCGAAAGGAGATGATTCGCCGAGCAGGCTATGTAGATTGAACCGTTCGGAGTATAGCGAACCGTTGAAGTCCAGTGCATGCGACAGGGTGTCGTGATGCAATGTGATATTCGAATGGAGGCTGCCTTGTGCCGATTCCATGTTCCCCAAGAACGATACGGTATGGATATTGGCGGCTATATCTCCGTCGAAATGTACCGATTGCAGTGCGTCGATATATCGTTTCGTGCCCGAACTTTCGATGCGGGGATAACGCAACGAGAGTATCTCTAAAAGCCCTTTCGGTGAGGCTTGCAACCTTATCGGGCTGCAATGTACGATACAGTCGTTGATATTCAGCAGGTGCTGTATATCCATTTTGCTCGAAAACGACAGGTCGCCGTTGCCCATGTCGAACTGCATCCGGTTGATATGCAGATCATTTACATAGCCCGACAGGTCGCACGAAAACAAAAGAGTCGGAGTAAACGATTTGAAATTCGGAACGAACGCAGCAAAATCTTGCAGGCAGATGTTTGCCCGGTTGATCCGGTAGTTGAAATGCACTTTATACAAATAGTCCGATAGGGCTGTCTCTTATACACATCTGACGCTGCCGACGATAAGGCTC
>ENA-OYYC01000505-OYYC01000505.1-human-gut-metagenome-genome-assembly--contig:-NODE-505-length-20911-cov-9.605677_pt1 | contig 20911 bp, 19 predicted proteins | sample MGYA00243242_ERZ653433 | MGnify/ENA primary metagenome ERZ653433 (study PRJEB26926, sample SAMN06165127) | human gut metagenome | biome: ENVO:00009003; feature: ENVO:2100002; material: ENVO:00002003... | reverse complement strand
TATCGTCGGCAGCGTCAGATGTGTATAAGAGACAGTAAAAAACTATACATACTATGCACTATTTTTCCATTGGTTTGTATTTCAATATGTTATATATGTATAGTTGCCTTTAAAACCCTACATAAACCATACATATCAGAGAGAATGTTCCATCTGTATTTCCTATTGAAATAGAGTCGTTATCCTTTGTTTATCAATATTTTGCGATTATTGGTCTTCAATGATGCAACGAATAAAAACATGGCAAAAAGACTTCAAAAAAAACGTGTCTATTCTATATTTTAAGTAGAAAATAATAGTATTTATATGGTAATTATGTAGAAAATAAGCTATATTTGTGGCATAAAACACTTGAAAAATAGTATAAAAACAGTAGAAATGCTTTGTTTTCGGGTATAAAAACGGTGGTATGAATAAGTTTGAGTCTATATTGTTTGATTATGGGCGATACGTTTTTGTTTCTGTGTTCAGAAAAGCGCAGGAAGAGGAAAGATATGAAGATTGTGCGGTGATGCGAGATATTATGCAAAAATATCATATACCTTGTGACACATCTTTAGAGGACTGGCGTACTGATTTGTGGCGATGTGGATATTCAGGAGATATTGCTATAAATAATCTGTCAGTATATATGGTTGAGGCCTTAACCCGTGCTGGGTATTCAAATTCATAGATTGTACATGGAGAAGGGAAAGTATAGGAAGTTGTTAAATGAGGTCTTCGGGCTTATGAAAGGCGAGAAACTGGATGCCGCCTTACAAGAGTCCAAAAGTGCAGCGCGTGTTGACGCTGTGCAGGACTTGATGCGTGCAGCCATTATACGATCTTCGATTTGTAAGTTCAATGGTACGCCTTACTATTTCAGTGGCCGGATATATGAAGAGATGGCATGGGATGATTTTGGCAATCTGATATATGACTTGATGCGTAAATGCAAAATGCCCAATGGTGATTATTCCCGTGTGGAGGGTGTACTGAAAGTCTGTAAGCGTGTGGTGGCAGGAAAAGCCTTGAAGCCTGATAATGCCATTGTGGTATTTAACAATTGCGTGTTTGATATGAGTGCTCGCCGTGCGCATCCTTTCAACAGCCGTTGGGTACAGACTACATGCGTTCCCTATGACTACAAGCCGGAAGAGCATGTCTTTCTTTGGAGAATGTTTTTGGATGAAGTTTTGCCGGACAAAAACATGCAAAAAGTTTTGCAGGAGTTTCTTGGAAGTATTTTTGTTGACCGGCGTGTGGCGAAAATGGAAACTATGCTTGTTCTTCGTGGCTCCGGCTCCAATGGCAAAAGCGTGGTCTTTGAAACGATCATGGGCATACTTGGCCGGGAGAATGTCAGCAATTTCGGCATAGGTGCATTGATTACTGGAAATGAGAGAAAAAAGAATATCGCTTTCATCAATGGCAAGCGGTTGAACTACTGTTCTGAAATACAAGCGTTGGAGTTTGGTAAGGATAGTGACACGTTGAAGAGCCTTATCAGTGGTGAGCCTACCGAAGCCCGGCCTATCTATGGCGATAACTTCACTGCTTACAATATTCCCCTGCTTATGGCAAATGCCAACCAAATGCCGTATTTGAAAGACTGGAGCTATGGAATGAGGCGGCGTATTTGCATTATTCCCTTTGAGGTGGAGATACCCAAAGCCCGGCAGAAAAAAGAACTGTCACGGGATTTGGAGGCCGAATACCCAGCTATATTCAATTGGATATTGGAAGGCCGTGACCGTTTTATCGCCAATGGTTATAAGCTGACGGACAGCAAGGAGCTTGAAAATGTCATGGATGAATACCAGTCGGAAAGTAGCACTGTGATGAAGTTCATGTACCAAATGAACTATCTGTGTCGCTATGAGGAAATTGCCGATATTGAACCCAAATGGATGTCTTCGGCCATTCTGTACCGGAAATATTGCAAATGGTGTAAGGACAATAATGCCAAAGAAGAGAATGTGACAGTATTCGGACGTATTCTTTCGGAAGCCGGTTATCGTAAAAAAAGAACTCCGAACGGTCAGGTATATGGTTTGTATGGAACAGCCTTGACGGAAAAACTCTATTATGAGAAACGGGAAGACCTACGGGGCAACTATAAGCAAAGGATCGCCAAACCGGTTTATAAAGATGGCAAACGATACGCCTATACCCATGAAGGGCTTGCGGCCTGCTTGTCATTAAGCATTTATCAAGTCCAGCGTTTGTTCCGGGAGAAGAAACTGGAAGGGACGTACTACATGGAGAAGAGAACAACAGTTTTTGATTTGGACGCTGTGGAGAAGATTATCAAACAATTAAAAATAAGAACCAAATAAGTATGATCGCACCGGATGAATTTGCAGAGGTTATTGAAAGGATAGATAACCTACGGGGAGCATTGGAAATCCCTATGCCAGTTGAATTTCATGTAAATCAAATGAAGCGTGAGCTTGAAGAAGTATCAGACAAATTAAAACGGATTTACGTTGAGGAAGAAGACGAAAATCCATGGGAGGAATAAGCATGGCAGTAAAATTTAGACACAAGGAAACGGGATTGTTCTTTTGCAGGGCAAAGGGATTATCCCCTTCAAGAAGAGATTATGACAAACTTGGAGAAGAAGGTATTTTTAGGAAAAGGCATTTGTCTAAGCGAGGAAGAATCTACGAAACCGCAACTGAAAATCAGAAACGGGATTGGATTGGCAAGGAACATGCGGATGAATTTGAAATAGTAAAAGTATGAAAAATATGAATCACATAGAGTTGAGTGTTGAGCTGATGTCTATCCTTCGAGCCTTGAACTATTCATGTGAATTGAAGACAATAGAAGGTAAGAGCATTGTAATGGATATAGCAGTGCAAGGAGAATTGTCTGTCAGACACAAAAAAATGATTGAAATGCTTCTTGGTGGATTTCTCTCTGAATTTTATTGGGTAAATGGGAAGCATCATATTTATATCAGAGAAGAATGCAAAGGGCTTCTCCCTGATGATGATAGGTATAGTTGTTTGATTTATGAAATGAATAAAGTATCATCGGATGAAGAACGTATAAACTCTTATGGTAAGGAATACTTTTTTAATCTTGGAGATAGATTTGAACGTAAATTAAAAATAGGATTATGAGCAAAAAAACAAATGGTATTCAGGTAGGTAACTTTATTGTTACGAGGGATAATGGTAGTGAACATGACTGGATCAGCATTAAGGCAGTGTCAGGTTTTTGGAGTATGCGTTTTCGGGATGACAACGGAATGTTCTCCCGGATTCGGGAGTTAGCCAACAATAAGGAACTTCGCGAATATTTGGAAACATGGATCAAAGTCTGTTTCCTTATTAGTAACGCAACCCCCGATGTTAAGTTTATGGAAGAGTTTTTTAAAAGCTACTCTGATCTTACTGAACGGCTACGAGGCTTGCAGAAACCAGTATCACCGGAAGATGATGCCAAAATACTGGAAGAAGAAAGAAACATGAATAGCATAAAGGAAAGTATTAAGGAGGAACATAAAAATGAGGGTACCGACTGATAAGGAAATTGAAGAGGCCAAAGAATACCTCCGTCAACGTCTGGATGCGGAGCTATCCATGCGTACCAATCTTCAAATTGTAATGATCGAGGCGGCAAAGCAAATTATAGATATTTCATACCGGTACAAAATCAGCCCTGAACTGTTCCGTTTTTCAGCAAACAGACAGTTGCAGGAGGAGGTGGATGCCATTATTTTATCCCTTCTTGAAATAATTGAAGACTATACTTATACTTTGGCAGTAGCGACACATGAGGATAATAAGGATGCAATCATAACATGTATAACGCGAGAATCATACGGCAAAACCTTCACGCAACGCGCAAGAGAATATGTTGACCGGTTTTCAAAGGAGGTTGAAACGGCCATTGCCGCTGGATTACTACTGAACCTTTCCAAAGACAAACTACTTTCATCTATCAGGCAGTCGGTAAAAACGCCATTGCTTAATGAGCATGTACAGAGAGCTATTTCAAAGGGTTATCCGATTATTTCAAGACTCGGTGTTCAGGAGTCTTTTGGAGTAGGACGTACTGTAAGCTCTTGGACTGCACTGTCAGATTTGACGGAGTATGCTGTGGCAGAGGGTTGGATGAAGCATTGGGAATTGCAGGCTAAAGCCTGTGGAGCCGTAGGGTTCTTTGTCATGCGTGGCAGCTCCTATCCTTGTAACATTTGTGACGATGAAGTCGGATTTCATGTGGAATGGGACAAATTACCACCGTATCACGGTCATTGTAAATGCTTTGCCGTTCCCGTATCAGCAATATAATTATTTAACATACTAAATATCAGAATATTATGTTTGGATTATCATTAATCAGCACAAAGAAACTCAATCATCTTGCATCAGAATGCAGCAAACTGGCTATTGCCAATGTTGAACTTTCAAAACAAAATGCGACACAATCCAAAACTATTATGGAACTTACTGGAGAAGTCCGGGTGCTAAACTCTAAAATCCTTCTGAATGAAAGTATCAATGATGATCTGCAAAAGAAGCTTAACCGGAAATATCCTCGAAAGCCTTATAATAAAAAATTGTATCTAAAGTAGTGTCATATTCAATTCATTCATTACATTTGCAATGTAGAAGTTGACTTGTTATAACACAAGCTTATCAACCAAGTTGTTGAAAAAGTAAAGCCTCTGTCTATTTTATGTAGGCAGAGGCGGCTTTTTCCGATGTATAGTTACATTGGATTCGGAGCGCGGAGTACGAGATTGCTTTCGCGCTCCGCGTTTTGGTACAGATCATTTTGCATTACCCTCTTTACTTTCATTTTTCTTGATTTTCAGTTGATATAGCAAGTCAGCTTGTTGCTGTTCCTTATATTCACGCATGATACGATCCCATTCATTGTTTTTCCCATAACCGGATTCTTCCGAGCCGGTTTCTTTTGATAAAATACCGGCACCGACTAATTGTACCAAGTTCGATACCAATTCGGCTGCATTTTGGTGGACGTATGGAACTGCCCACGAAAAGATTTTCAAATTGAGGAATTTGGTAAGTTGGCCTTTTTCTGTTCCATATCCGTGCAGGAACAGCCGTTTCATTTTGTCTATTGATTCGTCAAATTCCTTGCAGTCAATCATGGCTTTTTCCAAAGATGGTGAATAGATCAGCTTGATAGCAACACCCGGCAAATCTCCTGACTTTACTTCGGGAGGCATGACAACAAAACTCCCCATAAAAATCATTTTAAGTAATGTATTAATTTGAAGTTCAAATGATTGCGATGCTTCGGGACGATTCATAAAGCCTGCATCATCATCCTTCCCCATAGTGATAGCTTTTACCGCACCATACATATCTCCCTGAATCTCAACATCTTCACCTTTAAGTAACATGATCGGAAATGCGTATGCCATATTGTTTTGACACAAATGGGAAATAGCCAGTTCGTACTTGTCGATATTATCTTGTGAAAAGCTCCAGCAGGCACCGTGTTTGTCCCGATAATATACAACCGGACATTCGGCAAATCCATGATCGTGTTCTTCCACTAATGTATATCCTTCAATACCGAAATACTGTTTCACTTTGTTTATTGCTCCGGCTATTCCCCTTTTATCCTGCCGGTAACGGTACATTTTTTTATTATCCCACACTTCCACCCAAGAAATGAGTTCCTTTCCCTCTTCGTCATAGTCGCTGTATCGCCGGGCAAACAGTGTCATTTGACCGGTTATGGAATCGTAGTGAGGATAAAGAGTGTCACCATCAAAATAGGAGAGATTCTTGGTGAACACCTTGCCTTCATTCATATAGAATACGATTGCTGCATCTCCCGTTATTTTTACACTTTTGGCATATTCGTAAAATGCAATCTCCATATTTTTATCCAGCCATCCTTTTTGAAATTCGAGAAATATTTCCCGTGAACTTTCATCAACTTTGGTATCGGTCAGCTCATGATGAATGTCATTGCCACATAGATGTACAAGTTGTTGGATAGTGATTATCATCTGAAAGGGAAAAGAAGCACGGAATACTTTCTCCCGGAAGAACCGTTTCTTCTCTTCGTCATATTTCAGTCTGTCCGGGTAAAACAATTCCGAATTGATCTTGTGCCCTGAAGGATAAAACTCACGGATAAAATCAGCCTGCGAAATGAGCTGCCATGTCAGCCTATCACTGTTGTTTGTGAACGATGCGTTTCTTAAATCGCTCGTAATCCTGCCTTGCAAGTAACCTTCGGGAGTAACCCTTGCAAAAGGCTTTTTTGTAAGAATCTCTGCTATCATATTAATCCTAAACCTTTTATGTGTTTGCGTTTATGTTTAATTTCAAAAATCATTCGCATAAGCAATGCTTCTATGAAGTCGGGAGAATGACCTACTAATTTTTTCATTATAATCTTCTTGATAATAGTCCAGCCTTTCTCTTCACTGTCTTCATCCTTTCGTATCGCTTTCCTTTCCTTGTCGAGAATCTGTCTAAGGGGAACTTTCTCAAACCCTTTGCCGGAGAACTTGCGTTCAAGAAGAGTCGGTTCAATGGAAATCTCCCGGTTGATAATTTTTTGTGCGAACAGATATGCCGCTTGTGATTTTAAATTCGCATAGATGTATTTGAATTTCTCTTCCACGGCTTCTTTGTTGTTGAATGGGATTGCATTCGGGAAAAAGCCTTTGAATATTTGTCCGAGTCCGTTAAGGTCATAGGTGAAGCATTCTTCTCTTACATGCCATTCTTCCAGCATCGCTTTTACGGTATCGACTGTTTTCTTGCTGTCAAGTTTGCAAACAAATATGTCTCTTATATGCCATCCTTCCCACAGCCACATGACAAGACTGTCGCCACCCTCAAATGCCGCATCACATGATACCCGGCGTATTCCATCACCTATCTGCATGGAATTGCGGTATAAGGCTTCCATGTGAGTCAGCTTTATTATATCATCTCCGGCAGCTTTGTATTTCCAGTTACCGTCAAGATCGCGTGCGCGTTGTTCGTCTGACTGGTTGACAAGGTTAGCCAAATAGGTCGGATCAGAAGACATCAGTTTTACATTATCGGAAAGTTTTGCTTCAATAAAAGTAACCGATTTGATAAACAGTTCTTGTGGTGTGCCATATTGCTCATACTCCGGCTTCCAGTAGGCGTGTATAATATCCTTGCATTGCTCATATACTTCCTCACGGGTATCTCCCCAATATATACCTGAAACATTGTCCCCGTCCATAAAACAATACCGGACTCTGCCATCACGTTCCGGGATTGGAAGACCATCTTCTCCGATCCACCAGTCAATGAATTTTGCAACCCAGCTGTCAGGATCAGGGTTACATGTTCCGATAAAGCGGTTACGGATATGAAAGGCGTTACGGTTACAAGTGATAAGGTATTTGAATTTGAGATATTCCATGTGGGTTATTTCATCCACACCTATATATGCGAACTGTTTACCTTGAAAACGCTTTTTGAAATCGTCAAGTGTGTCAGCATGATAGCTGAATTTTAAAAATCCACCTTTATAGAAATTCCAGCGCATGTCGTTTTTGGACTTGTTGTATTCCCCAAAATCATCATATAAGGTGGATGATGTTTCTACCATATCAGAGAGATCGTCTATCTCATGCCGGAGAAGCACAGAACGGAAGTTTTTATTTTTTATATCTTTCAATGTTTCCATAAGAAGAGTAAAAGTTTTACTTCCCCCACGGCATCCCCCACAGATGGTAATATCAGCCGGGGTGGAGAGCATGTTTTCCTGCCCTCCACCTTGTGCGATTATCTTATTCGGATTAGGAATTTTCCTATCCGCGTCCCTTAACATTTGGATATATTCATAATCAAGCACCAAACTGGCATTAACCGTTTTTATTCCACTATATTTCTCCATAAAAAGAAAACCGATCCTCACATTACACATGTGGAGACCGGCCTATAAGCTCTGATTCTAATATTGCAGTACAAAAATACGCATAAAGAGTATTATTTTCTATATTTTAATAGAAAATAATATCAAAAATGTTTTGAGAAAAGAAATCCAGTACATATATTTGCAACGAAAACATGGAGTATGATAAAAATTAGTGCGGATAAAGATGCAGATCAAAGGGAAATATACAACAAGATAGTTTTATGTCCGATATGCGGTCAGAAACTAACTGATATAAGCTATGTCAATGGTGTTGTTATATTGAGAGTGAAGTGTCGTAGATGCAAGAACTACATAAATGTGGATATTGTAGGTACAAAGTAGTTTTCAGGATAATATCGCGGAGTGGAGCAGCTGGTAGCTCGTTGGGATCATAGCCCAAAGGTCATTCGTTCGAGTCGAATCTCCGCAACAATAGTTGGAGTTGCCGCATTGTTTCTCCCTTCGATGTGGCGTATGGGGATAAAGGGAGAATATGGAAAGATGGCAGACGTGGTGTATGCGCCGGACTGAAAATCCGGTTAAGGTGATTCGATTTCATCTCTTTCCACAAAACCTATACGGTGTGGTTCAATTCCCACAGGTACGCTGAAATGGGGTATCGCAGGTTAGGTGAGTATAGGTATATTGTCCGGTTAGCTCAATTGGTAGAGCAATACACTGTTAATGTAAAGGTCGGTAGTTCGATTCTATCACCGGGCGCAATGAAGCGGAGATAGTTCAGTTGGAAGAACGTCAGATTCCAAACCTGATTGTCGGGGGTTCGAGTCCTTCTCTTCGCGCATATTGAGATATGGTGTAATGGCAACACAGCAGATTTTGGTTCTGTTATTCAAGGTTCAAATCCTTGTATCTCAACAAATGGCGTATTCGACTAACGGTTAGGTCGTCACCTTTTCATGGTGGAAACCAGAGTTCGATTCTCTGATACGCTACACAGAATGAATAACGTCCGAAATACAAGGGAAATGCGGTGGTTTCACCGAGACATCTTGTAGGTCGCATATTGGAAGTATGGGTGAGTGAACGATACCACCTCTTTGCTAAAGAGGCAAGCTGAAAGGCTTCGGAGGTTTGAATCCTTCTGCTTCCGCAAACGGGTAGTTACCGAAGTGGCAAACGGGATAGACTGTAAATCTATTGGCTTTCGTCTTCATTGGTTCGAGTCCAATACTGCCCACTATTAAATGGAAAATAAGACCAAAGAGTCAGATTGATGCAAAAAGCATTGTCTGACTCTTTTTTTATTCAACATAAACACAAAATAAACACGATGGAACAAGAAAAAATCTTATCCACATTAAGCGAGAAACTTGGAGAAACCAGTTTTTCACCGCAGACATTACAGACGTATGTAGAACTTAATCCCATAGCCGAAGGTTCGGAGCCTGACGAGGCTTATTGGAACAAGGCTGTGAATTTTCTGAAAGGGATGCAAGGACAGTACAACCATGATGTCGCAACCAGAGTTGAGGACTTTAAGAAAAACTATAAGCCCCAACCGACTCCCCCGACACCTCCAACTCCACCGGTACCACCGAAAAACGATGATGAACTGGAGAAGAAACTGAAAGAACTGGAAGCACGTTTAGACGCGGAAGACAGCAAAAAGGTTCAAGCTGATTTGTTGAAGAAGGTTACGGCTGCAATGAAGGCCAAACAAGCGAATGATGATTATGTGTTGAGCAAGACCTTACAAGGGGTAACTTTCGATACCAAGAAAACTGTGGATGAACTGGTTACTGAATTTCTGCCGAAATATGATGCAGAATATAAGGCGTGCAGGGGTTATGGCACCGCCCCAAGAACTTCTGACGGTTCAGGTGGAACACAACACAATGCAGCCAGCAGATACTTTGAACGTAAAGGCAAGAAGGAAGGCTGGAAGAAGAATTGAAATTATTAACTCTAAAACAATAAATGTATGGGAACAATGGGTAACACGTTTGATGTGAACACCGTGAAATACGGACATGCCCGTAAAGTGTGGCGTGAAATCCGTCACCGTTATCCGGGCGGTGGTATGGTGAGCAACATTTCCGATTGGGTTGCGGTTGGCAAGATTCCTGCCGGTACAGCTGTGAAGTTTGATCTTTCAGGTAAGACATTCACCGCTTATACGGATGCACAGATCAAGGCGGCTGAATCAGATATTACCACTCTTGGCATTAATGGTTATTTGCAAGAAGATATTCTTGTAGCCAGTGGCAACACAAAGGCCAGTGGGACAGTAGTTTATGCCGGAGAGATTTATCAGTACATGTTTGACGAAGAAGTGGTCGCTATCCTGCAAAAGATTACTACACTTCCTCAAATTGTATGGGTGCAGTAAAAGAATTTGAAAACAACATTTAAAATACGACAATTGTATGAATACACTTCCTATTGATTTGTACAAGGTTATCGAGTATGGGCTTGGTGGGGACACTTGGCAAGAATTTATTGACCGTTACAAGGAGAAGTATGACCTACTTCAAATTGATGGTTTTGAATTTGAAGCAACCAAGTTGGATTATACTTTCTCCCAGCTTATTACGAGCCTCGGCGTGAAAACGCTGCCAGCTTACGTTGATCCGGAAAGTCCGGGTTATGAAGCTGCATTGGGAGAACTCGAAGGAAGGACGGGTAATATCCCGACTCAAAAGAAGTTCTACCGTTTGAACCGTGTGACTGTGAGACAACAATTGCAGCTGTTGCAACGGGTAGGCATGTCCGCATTGACGGAAGAGATGCAGAATGTGTTCTTGGGCTTGCTTGATGAAAGTGCTGACGGTCTTATCGGATCGTACTACAATGCGCTTACTCACCAGCGAATGAGAATTGTTTCCACGGGTAAGTTCACTATTGATACTGATAACAACCCACGTGGTTTGAAGGGTATCACTATTGACTTTAATATCCCTGAAAACCATTATCAAGTATTGGCCGGCACAAGCCGCTGGTGGACTAAGGATGAACATATTCCGGCAAATCAAGGCTCTGCCTCTGATCCGATTATGGATATAAAGAACAGAGTGAAAGAGATTCGCCGCAAATATCATTATTTGGGCAAGATCAGGATGGAGCTGGCGCAGGACTTATGGGATGATTTAATGACTCATACCGCGGTTCTTAAACGTATCGGCCATTCCCTCTATCCGACTGTGACGGATGATAGTACGGTTATTGCCAATGCACAGAATGAAGATGAAGACCGCCTGAAAGCCATTTTCAAGAAACTGGTTAAGGTGGATGAAATCGTGCCACGTGACAGCTATGCTTTTGTTGACAAGCCCGGTAAGGATGCGGACGGACAACCTGATCTTATCACTGAACAAGTGGAGAACTTCAAGGCCACCAATATTGCCTTTATACCGGTAGGTCAGATCGGTACTATTCAAGGTGTGGAGCCTTTGACTTTGGGATATGAGGCAAACAAGGTTGCTTCTTATGACGGTGGACGCTTGAAACTGACACAGAGAGCCAATCCTGAAACACATTCAATCTATATTGAAAGTGAAGCCGCCCAAATGTGTGTGCCGAGAATGCCACAGTATATGTTCATCTCTACTGTAACTGTGTAATTCTTAAACTCATGCAAGAATGAATGAGGAACTTTCTCATACGGAAGATATGACCATTGAGGACTTTTTGAGTGGCGCAACTGCTTATGAAATAGCGGACAACGCCCTCAAAAGGGTTCTTGTCAAGCGGAAAATCGCTTTTGGAACAATGGTAAGTGAACTGACCGAAAGGCAGCTTGATCTTGCCACTGCCGATATTTACATGTGGTGTGCAAGCACTCCAAGCAGTAAGAATGATACCGAAGACAGTGACGGGGGATGGAAGCATAAGGAAGGTGGTTGGCAGACCAGTGCATACGACAAGCGGCAACTCCGTGAAATGGCGAAAGAACTGTATGAGAAATGGGATGAAGAAGTTGTAAAGGGCACTAAAATCAGAATAGTCAATTTTTGAGTATGAAAGTAAATAATCCACGGCATCCGCACAAATGTACTGTTTACCGAATTATAGGTGAGGATTCTTTCAGTGATGGTGAGAAGGTGATCTTGTATGAAGGTATATGCCGAAAGGAAGGTAGTACAAATTTGCGGACATTCAAAACCGATAATGTGATAAAGAGCGATTATCTGTTGAGCCTTCCCGGAATTGTTGAAGGAATATTGGCCGGTGATCTGATAGATGTCACGGACAGACAAGGCACTTTCACTCAATGTATGGTTACTGATAGCTATGCCGGAAATTTGGGAACAACTGTGTATTTCAATCTTGCAAAAAATTAACGCATGGATAACCGGAGCAATGAAGTATTGTTTGATGAAGGAATGAGGAAGGCAAAGGAGCTTGTTTCAGGATATATCTTTGATGTCTTGACTAAATGCTGTGAAGAACTTATCCAAGATGCACTTGATAACAAGTCAGGCTTTCGGAATCTTACGGGTAATACAATAACCAGTTATGCGTGCGGATTATTCATGGACGGTAGATTTTCCTATTTCGTTTGTAGTGGAGATTCAATGAAACAACCGGTGAGAGTAAAACTGACTAAAGGTGAAACATTTGTAGGTGTCAGTTATGATAATCAGAACAGACGTTTTACTGGAACAATAGAAACTGATAAAGGTTATGGCGAAGCATCCTCCTTTGATTTCTTGAAAAGATATAAGTCGGAATCACGTAAAGGATTTGAGATAGTAATGTGCACGGGTACTGAATATTCAACCTATTTGGAGAATGTGTTGAATGCAGATGTTCTGACCGGAACATTTCAAAGGGCACAAAATACATTATTCAAGAACTTTAAACCAATGAAATGATGGGACGGACAGTTTATAGACGTATGGATATATTAAAACAAATCGCTGATGCAGTAACCGGCATTGGTGAGAAGGTTTTCATAACAGATCGTCCGGCTGCTGAACAAAAGGCGATGAAGGACTTTGTTGTTATCCGGTTGCCACAAACTATCCAAGATAAAGGAAGTACCTACCAAGACAGCTATTGTCAGATAAACGTTTTTGCGCGTGATCGTTCAAACGGCATTGAGAATACAATTCGTTTGGAAGAAATGCAAATGGACGTGATCTCTAAATTTCCAATAGTGACGGAATTGTTTTCAGCTGTAAGTCCACGATTACTTCCCGGAGGAAATGACGGACTCGGTTTTCATTCCTTAATAATACAAGCGAAGCTAATAATAAATAAATGACACAAACTTAAAAAGATACGATTATGGCAGAGATTTCTATTACTACCAAACTGGAAGAGTTAAAGGTGCTCTTTAATCAGATGAAGGAGGTTTATTATGTGTCCAAAGTCAATAGTGACCTCGCAACTTTAGCGGCTTTTGATATGGAGCTGCCGGTACTCTCTGACGGAGTTACATTTGATACCGGAGCTGCCGATGTTTCCAAGATCAAGTTGACAACCGGAGCAACTTGGACTTCTATTGCTAATGCTGGAGATTCCGATATTCAGTTTCAAGTACCTTCCGTGGCAGGAAAGATCAATGACTTGTTACTGAACAAGAAAGCGGAAACGGTGACTATGACTGCTACCATTGATGGTGAGACTTATGAAGGTGAAGGTTACAATATCGAACCGAAGAAAGTAATCGGAGGACTCTTCATGCGTAGTGAAGACCGTCAAACAGCCTTGTTCTTACCGAATGTTGAGGGGTATAGCAACTTCGTCAGCGAGCAGGATAAGCCGGGGTACTTTAATGTATCTGTTTCTCCGTTGAATGATGCTAAGGGTGCCTCTATTTACATTTTACGTAAAAAAGTGTCCGAATAAAAAACTTAGGATATAACACTTTGCAAAATTCATATCAGCGAAAAGGTGGTGAGCTACTTGATACCGGCCACCACCTTTTTTCGTATAAAACACGATAAAATATGACAAAGAAGAATGACATAACACTTCCTACACCGGAGGATGAAAGGCTATTGAATGATGTGTTGGAAGACAGTGTGGACTATGTGGAAGTCCGAGGAAAGAAATATGGTATTTCATGGCTGAAAAGAGGGACTATACGCAAATTCACCAGTACCATGCAGAAATCGGGGAATGATGATAAGATCAGTTGCCAATGTGCAGCCGCTATCATTTTGAACGGATATTGGAAGATCAAGTTCTTCTATCCTTTCTTGTGGCGATGGTTCTTTTATATCAAACAATATGGAGATCATGAGCTGATGAAGGTTATAGCCGTCGGCAAAAAAAAAATTCCAGTGGAAGACTACTTGACTGCTACCATATATCTGACCGCGATGAAGGACACGATGATGACAATGACAAAAGAGGAAGCAGAGCATATCCTTCACGAACCAGCTACGGACAAACGTGGGAAATAGGTAAGTCCTATCCGTGGCTGACAGAGCCTTTGAGAGTATTTGGGATTCCAATAAGCAAGCCCTTGTTTGGTATTTATTGGGTACTTACAAATGCACAAATTGAACTATTGGCAATGGATGTGTCTATTGTGGTTACAGATTGTGACAAGGACAACAAGGAAAAGAAGCACGATACGAAGAACTTCAAATCCCCTTCCGTAAGCGAAATAGAGGATGCTGCCAAACGCTGGAAAGATAAGTATGGCAATGGAGAAACAGCAATTAACATTAATGATTATAAGTAACACAAACACAATAATATATGGCTGATCTCGGTAATTTATATTTTGATATACTGTTCCGTGATAAGACAGCGGAACAACGTAAAAAATTGAAAGCGGAAATCACCAAAGACTTGCAGGCAAAACTTGATGTGGGTTTTGACAAGAAGAAGTTGGTTGGTGATATGAAGACTTTGCTTCAAAGTGAGAAGTTTAAGATCAATGTGGTAGTGGATAAGGCCAGTACCACACAAGCTGTTCGTGCCGCCTTGCAAGCCGCCGGTTTGAATACAAACTTTACAGCAAGTGATTTACGCGCCGCCAAAGCCGCAGCCATTCAAACTAAAGCGGAGGCTTCTGCCGCAGCCGCACGTGAGCTTGCGCGACAAAGAGCCGCACGTGCCGCCAAAGCGGAACTGGATTTGGCTAATGCCCGTGAGAGATCAGCCAATGCAGCAAGACGGCACATGACAGCCACTCTCAATATGAATGGAGCAATGAACAGTCAGTTGAGTATTGTCGGACAACTAAGAAATGAATTTTTAGGATTATACTCCATTTATGCGGCGCAAAATTTTTTACGTGCGGTGGTTGATATTGGTGGTGAATTGGAGAATCAGAAAATTGCAATGGCCTCTATCCTGCAAGATGAAGGCAAAGCTACGACCATATTCAATCAGATTAAGAAACTGGCTGTTGCTTCTCCGTTCGGGGTTATGGACTTGAATCAGTATGCCAAACAACTTTCCGCGTATTCTATACCATACAATGAATTGTATGATACCATGAAAAGGCTGGCTGATATATCGGCCGGTGTAGGTGTTGATATGGGACGTATCATATTGGCCTACGGTCAGATAAAGGCTGCTAAATTCTTGAAAGGAACGGAATTACGACAATTGACGGAAGCGAACATTCCTATGGTGGATAAACTGGCCGAGCGATTCAGTAAGTTGGAAGGCCGCATTGTCAGCGCCGGTGAAGTGCTTGATATGATCTCGAAAAAGAAGGTTACGTTTGAGGATGTAAAAGATGTTCTTTGGGAACTTACGGATGATGGTGGTATGTTTAATAACATGCAGGAAGTTCTTTCAGAATCAGTTAAGTCCAAATGGAAGAACTTGGCTGATGCGATTGACATTATGCTTGGTGATATTGCGGAGTCAACGGGTAGTACATTGAAATGGACTGCCGAAAGCCTTACCACCCTTGCTCAAAATTGGAAAGAAGTTGTACCTTTTATAACAGCGGCCACAGCTGCGTTTGGAACATATCGGGTTGCGGTTTATGCAGGATCACGTGCCATGGGAGTGGCAAATGCTACATTAATAAAAGGAACACTCGCAGCTAAACAGAAAACAGCAGCGGATTTAGTGATGGCTTCCAATTACCGCACTTTAACTGCCGCTGAAAAAGGATTGATTGCTTCAAGAAATGCTATGACTACCGCAGAATGGAGGGCATTGGCTGTTAGTGGCGCATTGAACAAAGAACAAGCGTTGAGGTTGATAACACTTGGGAAAATTAAATCAGGTCAGGCAGGACATATTACCCAATTACTTAATATATCAAAAGCTGAACTTCAAGTGGCTATGTCAGCTGGAAAAGCTCGTGTGGCAATGGCAATGCTTAGTTATGGAGCCAAACAAGTTTGGACTGCTTTTAAGGGTTTGTTCAATCCATACATGTATTTGTTCGCTGGACTTTTTGCCATTACTGAATTATGGTATAAGTCCGGGCAAAAGGCTGACGAAATGAACGAGCGTATTTCCGAGCTGACAACAAGAGCACAAGACGGTTTCAAGAATTTAACGAAAGAAGCTCAAAAATTTGCTGATGTTGATCCTTTTAAGGCGAATGATGCTTCACTGATTTCTTCTATTGAAGAAATGAAAACAGCATTAAAGGATTATTCTCCAGTTTGGGCAGACACTTTTAATGAAACGTTTAAGACTGATGATGAAGGAAATACGGTTAAAAGCCTTGCAGAACAATATATATTGCTTCGGAATGCTTTGAATGATACAAAAGAGGCTTATAGATTGTTGAATGCCATAAGAGGTACATCTGAATATGCGAATGATGCTACTGATGGTTATTTTGACGAAAGCTTTAGTGAAAATATTGAAGACTACATCAAGACAGAGAAGCAGATAGACAAGATTATAGACCGTATGGCTGGTAGCTATATAGAGTATTATACTGCCATGCAGAAAGTTATAGCCAAGTATGATGATTTTGCTAAAGTCGCTTCGGGCAAATCATTGAAAGAGCAGTTGGATATAATCAAAGAATATCCCAAGGCATTAGCCAGTTTGAATAATGAGTTACCCTTCACGGGAGGATATAGGGATGATATTTTTCAGCTGCGGAAGGCATGGAAAAACTCTAAACGTGTTTTTGAGGAAGAAGTATCACCGGATATGCAGAGTTTCATATCTGAATATAAGTCACGATTACAAGCTGCCGGATGGAATTTAGACAATTTGAGTGACGCTCAAAAAATAGCTATCGGTTTGGATATAAGTTCTTTCTTGGATCAATTTAAAGAGATGCCGGTAGATATACGGAATTTTCTTAATGGTGAGATTCTTGAAAAGCAATTCAATATTAAGATTAATGCTGAATATACGGAAACTATTCAGAGCTTGTCAGATTTGCAGAAAAAGTTCAATGAAGCTACAGATGGGCAATTTGAAGCTCAAATAAAGGTTTCCACAGATTCAGAGAAAATCATTGAAGGAATACAAAAAGCGTACAAGGAAGCTAAAGAGACAACAAATCAATTGAAGCCGATATTGATTAAAGCTGGGATAGATTTGTCGGAGATAGATTACCCCGATATATCAGAACTGCCAGAGTTAATGGGTAATGTTGATGCTTCAAAGCTTTTCGATTTGTCAATCCCGATTGCATTCCCGAAAGTCTTTGACTCGTCAAAGTTACTCGATTGGCAGAAACAAATTGTATCAGATTATAAAAAGGCTTCTGACATAATGCAAGCCGGTGAGAAAGGAGCCAAGAAAATTGGTTTTTCCCTCACTGATCCCAATAAGGATAAAAGCAAAAAGGATGCCTTTGCCGAAAGATTGAAAGAACGGGTAAACTTACTAAAGGAGGCATATTCTGAATATAAGAAGTGGACTGACATTGTTGGAAAAGGAGAAGCTGCCAGCAAGGTTAAAGAATCGGGTATTTTTGATTCCTTATTTAAAGGTAAAGAACCGGTGGATATTGGCAATTATCGGGATGAATTGAATAAGATTCTTAACCAGCTTGACGATAAGACCAAAGAACGTAGGGAATTGAAAGTTTCTATACGGAAAGTTCTTTTCGATATTGATGCCAATGCTATGAAAGAAGCTTCGGACAAGGCCGCAAAAGAACTTGAAAGGTACGTATCTGATGTTTCAAAGAAATGGGATATATACAAGCAGCTTGTCAATGCCGGTGCAAGTAAGAAGGATGCTTCTTTATACGCTTTCGGAGCATTGTCTGAATATGAGAAGAAATCCGAGGAATTGGCTGAAAAGGTGACTAAGAAAATGAAGGATAAAGGGGTATATATACCTTTGACTTTCACCGAGCAAGAGGCCATAGAATCACTTGGAGGTAAAGACAGTGTTTTGTATAAACAGTTTTTCAATGCGTGGAAAGAGGCTAAAGAGGCAATTGAAAAAGATAGCTTGGAAGTAAAGCTGAAAGAAGTTACTGCCCTCAACAAATACAAATCTATCGTTGAAAAAATACGGGATTTAAGTGAGAAATATGCTCCCTTAACCGGCACCTTCATTGGTGAAAATAATGAACTTGTTGGGAATGTTGAAGGCATGACTCCCGGACAGAAAGCTCTTTTTACCGAATATAAGGAGGAACTGGCAAAGCTAAGGGGACAACTGCTTGAACTTCTTCCGGTATGGGAACAGATATTTGGAGATCAGACCTATAAATCATACGGACAGATACAGCAAGCATCCGATTATGCGCAACAGATTATTGATAATGCTTCTGTAACTAAAAACAAGAATGGAAAGCCAACAGCTTTTACTTCTTGGTATTTGGATGAGAATGGTAAACGGATTGATGTTTCAGGAGAATATTCTCAAATTGAGAAGTTAAAGAAAGCCATACAAGACTTGTATAAGGCCGGATTACAGAAGAATCCGTTTGCCACTCTCATAAAAAATATTCGTTCGTTATTCTCCAGTGGAGATAAAGATGAAAAGAGTATCATAGAAAAGATTGCAGCCATAGGAGAAAGTGCCGCTGAAAGTGCTGATCTTGTCGGCAATTTTGCAGGGCAAATGTCTTCCATGTTTGATGCTTTGGGTAATGAGGGTATGGCCGATACAATGGGGAATGTGCAGGATGCCATGTCTTCTATAAGCAATATCGGGCAGGGATTCGCCAAAGGTGGAATAGTTGGTGGTATTGCTGCCGCTGCCGGTGAAGCTGTAAACTGGATTGGGAAGATAGCACAAGCACATGACAAAAAGCTTGATAAGGCTATTGAAAAAAGTAAACTTCGTGCTCAACAGTTGCAGTATATATACGAACAGATTGACGGTATTCTTGAACGTTTCTTGGGCAGTGGCACGGAACTAAAACTTGTAGATGCAGAAAATGACCGTACCCGGTTGAATCAATTAAATAATCAGATTGAGGCAATACGCAATAAGGGGAAGATCAACATCTTCGATTTGATGTCTTTGCAGAAATATAAGCAGGAAGCGGAAAAACTTCAAAAACGTGTTTCGGCATACGATGAAGGCGGTGCATACGGGTATCAACGTGCCTTGATGCAAGAACAACTTTCAGAGTTGGAGAAACAGCGGCAAGCCGAAATTGACAAGAAGAAGACGGATGATAGCAAAGTGGCTGATTATGAGAATCAGATTGCGGAGATGAAACAGCAAATAAAGGATTTTGCCGAAGAAACGGCTGAATCTCTTTATGGCATTAATTTGAAAGACTGGGCTTCGCAGTTGGGAGATGCCTTGTATGAGGCATGGCAGAAAGGCGAAGATGGTGCTGAAGCTTTCAAAAGTAAGGTTGCCGATATTATGGGTGATGTCATGAACTCCATTCTCAAAATAAGTATTTTGGAACCGGCCATGCAACAGCTTCAAAAGATGCTTTTTGGTGAGGATGGAATGAGTGGTTATTTCGGCAAGGATTTCTCTCTTGACGAAAGGGAGTTAGAAAGTATTGCGGACTATCTAATGGGGGTCAGTGAGAAAACCGATGATTACTATTCCATGCTTGACAAACTGAATAACTATATGGAAAAGAAATATGGTATCAGCATGAAGGAAGAGGAAGAAGACAGTGGAAGTGGTTTATCTAAAGGCATACAGAATGTTACTGAAAATACCGCTAACCTTTTGGCTTCTTATATAAATGCAATTCGGGCTGACGTGAGTGTCAAACGGGAGTATGTGCGCAGATTGGTTGAAGAATTGTTCCCGGCCTATAATGTAATAGCACAAGCGCAATTACAACAACTGACAATGATACAGATAAATACAGCAAAGAATGTGGAATTTGTGGAAGAAATCAGGGATATACTGCATAGGAATATAAACGGTGTAAACAAATTTAATGTATGATTATGAACAGATTAAATAGTGAATTGAGAGGCCATGCTGTGTCGTATGGCCTCTGCACACAATGGCAAGGTGACTGGCAAAATAATAAAAGCCAGCAAGAATTGATCGGAATGTATATACGGGGTATTGATTTTTGTATTGAACACGATTATCCGACAGTGGAATATATAAAAGGTAATTTTGACCGGAGTCTGCTTCATCAAAACCTTATTTTTGTTGATGAACCAGTGACCGGAGGCAACAATGGTGTATATGTACTGAACGGTAAATGTTCAGGCAAACTTTCTTTCGGTAAATTTACAGCCGCTACTCTCCATTTGCGCCATGATAGTGAATTGATTCTTGAAGTGGAAGATTGCGCCAAAGTTTTTGTGAGTGTATATGATCGGGCTAAACTACATGTAAGGCAAAGCGATGTGGCTAAAGTTTATGTATATGTTCATGGTGGAAACTGTAAAATAGAATCCGAAGGCAATGTTATGGTAAGATATAAAAAGAATGGGGACTAACACGTTTTCTGCAATATATTTATTTACAGTATTTTATATTTCTAAATTATTTGAACGGTATCATAAATTGCAACCAACATCTTGTCACAATACGGTAGATACGTGCATTATTTATATTATGTCTAAATTTTAGAGTAAATATAACTGTTTTTATTTACCGATTCTTACCGTTTGTTACTGATGTTTACCGAATTTATTTTTCTGATTTTTAGTCTGTTGTATGGCTGTCTCTTATACACATCTCCGAGCCCACGAGACTGCAGCTAATCTCG
>ENA-OYYC01000503-OYYC01000503.1-human-gut-metagenome-genome-assembly--contig:-NODE-503-length-20977-cov-8.929643_pt1 | contig 20977 bp, 14 predicted proteins | sample MGYA00243242_ERZ653433 | MGnify/ENA primary metagenome ERZ653433 (study PRJEB26926, sample SAMN06165127) | human gut metagenome | biome: ENVO:00009003; feature: ENVO:2100002; material: ENVO:00002003... | reverse complement strand
GGGCTCGGAGATGTGTATAAGAGACAGGGCAGCAGGTAATCCGATGGCCGCGATGGGGCGAGAGAGAAGCGGCGTGCCGAAGGGAACGGACATGGCGGAGGAGGGCAGAGACTCGGCGTGCCGAGGAAACAGGACATGGCGGAGGAGGGCAGAGACTCTGCGTGCCGAGGAAACAGGGCATGGCGGAGGAGGACAGCAGAAGAGGACGGGGCGGAGGTATGCCGTACGGGCGCCGATTTCCCCGGAAAATAAACCGCACGGCCACAACCGCCAAATAAATTTGGCAGTCGGCGCAGCTTGTATTATCTTTGCCTCACAATAAATTCCCGCCCGGACAGGCAGCCCCGGCAGCGTGCAGGCAAAGTCTGCACCTGCGCCCGGCTCCGCAGCCCCCGTACGGGATTTGCACGACTTTATAATCCGGAAAAATATGAAAGCAGCTATCATAGGTTACGGCAAGATGGGGCGCGAGATCGAGAAGATACTCCTCGAACGCGGCCACAGCGTAGCGCTCGTGATCGACACGGACAATGCGGCCGACCTGAACGCCGCCAACCTCGCACAGGCTGACGTGGCGCTGGAATTCACCATGCCCACGACCGCCTACGGCAATATCCGCACCTGCATCGAGAACGCCATCCCCGTGGTGAGCGGCACGACGGGCTGGACGGATCGTCTGCCGGAGCTCCAGGAGCTGTGCCGCGAGAAGGGCGGGGCGCTGTTCTACGCCTCGAACTACTGCCTGGGCGTAAACCTGATGTTCCGCCTCAACCGCTATCTGGCGGAGATGATCGGCCGCGTGGGCGGCTACGGCGTACGCATCGCGGAGGTACACCACACCCAGAAGAAGGATGCGCCGAGCGGTACGGCCATCACGCTGGCCGAGGGCGTCATCGCCGGCCTGCCCGCCAAGACGGAGTGGGTGAACTATGCCCCGGGGATCGAACACGCCGCGAACCGCATCGGGAGCCCGGCCGAAGCGACGCCCCGCCAGGTGGTGATCGACTCCGTACGCGAGGACATGGTACCGGGCATACACACCGTGACCTACGAGTCGGAGGACGATATTCTCGAGCTCAAACATACGATTAAGAACCGCCGCACGTTAGCAATGGGGGCCGTAATAGCCGCCGAGTTCCTTTGCGGCAAACAGGGCGTCTACTCGATGGACGACCTGCTGAAATAAGATAAGATTAGGACATGGGAAAGATCAAGGCATTCTTCCGTAACAAATGGGTCGGCTTCACGCTCGCCTCGCTGCTCTACACGCTGTGGTTCGTCGTATGGACGGGCAACCTCTGGCTGCTGCTGGGGCTGGTGGTGATCTTCGACCTCTACATTTCGAAGTTCTTCTACCGCTACGTGTGGTGCCACAACGTACGCCTCTGCCAGCGGAGCAAGACCTACAAGACCGTCTACGAATGGGTCAACGCCATCATCTTCGCCACGGTGGTGGCGTCGCTGGTGCACATCTTCATCTTCCAGATGTACGTCATCCCCACCTCGTCGATGGAAAAGTCGCTGCTGATCGGCGACTACCTCTACGTGAGCAAGGTGACCTACGGCCCGCAGATGCCCAACACGCCGCTGTCGTTCCCGTTCGTACACCACACGATGCCCTTCTCGCAGACGAAAAAATCGTTTTCCGAGGCGGTCAAGTGGCCCTACCACCGGCTCAAGGGATTGCGCAGGATCAAACGCAACGACGTGGTGGTCTTCAATTTCCCGGCGGGCGACACCGTACTGCTCGAAAACCAGGCGGTAACCTACTACGACGTGCTGCGCGGCTACGAAGAGTCGTTCGGCAAGGAGGAGGGACGCAAGCGCCTCGCGGAGAAGTACACCATCGTCAGCCGCCCGGTGGACAAGCGCGAGAACTACATCAAGCGCTGCGTCGCCATCGCGGGCGATTCGCTCGAAGTGCGCGACGGGCAGGTGTGGGTCAACGGATCGCCTCAGGAGCCGTTCCCCGGCATCCAGTACCAGTATGTCGTACAGGTCACTTCGCCCCTGACGCAATATGCCCTCGACAACCTCGGCATCACCGAATACACGGGCAACGGCTCGATGTACTACATGTTCCTCACGGACGAGGCGGCCGAAAAGGTCAGAGCGCTCGGCAACGTGCTCTCCGTGCGCCGTTATATCTACACGCCCAACACGGACGTTTTCCCGCAGTGGGCGGAACCGCGCTGGAGCCAGGACAACTACGGGCCGATCTGGATTCCGCAGAAGGGCGCCACGGTGCAGCTTACGGCCGAAAACCTGCCCCTGTACCGCCGCATCATCGAAACCTACGAAGGGCATGAGCTCGAAGAACGCGACGGGCGCATCTACATCGACGGCGCCGAGGCCGGCAGTTACACGTTCGGCATGGATTACTACTGGATGATGGGCGACAACCGCCACAACTCGGCCGACTCGCGCTTCTGGGGCTTCGTGCCCGAAGACCACATCGTCGGCAAGGCTTCGTTCGTATGGCTGTCGCTCGACGCGAACAAGTCGTTCCCGTCGAATATCCGCTGGGAGCGCCTCTTCAAGAAAGTACGCTAAAGGGTGGAAGCAGGGGACAGCTATCTGACGATCGCGGCGCCCGCCGAGGCGGCATCGAGGGAGCGGAGCAGCAAATTCCTCGCCTATGCCTATCCCGTGCAGGACGAGGGACAGATACGCGAAATACTCGACGCCCTGCGCAAGAGATACTACGACGCCACACACCATTGCTATGCGTGGAGGCTCGGGCCCGGGGGTGAGCATTTCCGCGCCAATGACGACGGGGAGCCTTCGGGGACGGCCGGACGGCCGATCCTCGGACAGTTGCTCGCGAACTCGCTGACGGACTGCCTGGTGGTGGTCGTCCGCTATTTCGGCGGCACGAAACTGGGCGTCCCGGGGCTGATCGCAGCCTACCGGGAGTCGGCGGCCGCGGCGATCGGGGCCGCCCGGATCGTGGAGCGCACCGTCGACCGCACCGTCCGCGTGGATTTCCCCTACATCGTCCTGAACAACATCATGCGCGTCGTGAAGGAGCAGCAGCCGAAAATCGTATCGCAGGAGTTCGACAACCAGTGCACGATGGTCTTCGCCATCCGCGAAAGCCGTGCGGCGGAACTGATTGAAAAACTGAAAAAAGCCGGGGGCTCCGTCCCCGAAGAGCAATAAATGGCACACGAAAAATCCATCTATATCAAAGGTGCGCGGGTGCACAACCTCAAGAATATCGAGGTGGAGATCCCGCACGAAAAACTGGTCGTCGTCACGGGGCTGTCGGGCTCGGGAAAATCGACGCTGGCCTTCGACACGATCTTCGCCGAAGGGCAGCGCCGCTATGTCGAGAGCCTCTCGGCCTATGCGCGCCAGTTCCTCGGGAAGATCAGCAAGCCCGACGTGGACATCATCACGGGCATCGCGCCGGCCATCGCCATCGAGCAGAAGGTCAACACGCGCAATCCCCGTTCGACGGTAGGTACCACGACCGAAATATACGACTATCTGAAGCTGCTCTACGCCCGCATCGGGCACACCTTTTCGCCCGTGTCGGGGCAGGAGGTGCGCTGTTACAGCGTGGACGACGTGGCGGCCTACATCCAGCAGCAGGGCGAGGGCGGCCGCGTCGTGATCGCGGCGCCGCTCACGCTGGGCAGGGGGCAGGGGATCATCGAGAAACTCACGCTGCTGCTCTCCGACGGCCTGATGCGCGTCTGGACGAAGGGCGAAACGCGGCTCATCGAGGATATCCTGCCCCAGGTCGACGAAAAGACCCGGGCGGAGGAGATCCTCGTGGTCATAGACCGGGCACGCATCGCCGCGGACGACGATACGCAGACCCGCATGCGGGACTCCGTAGCCCGGGCGTTCTCCTACGGCGAGGGGATCTGCACGGTCATCACCGACAAGGGCGCCACGGAGTTCTCGTCGCGCTTCGAGGCCGACGGCATCCAGTTCGAGCACCCCTCGGAACACCTTTTCAGCTTCAACAACCCGCTGGGGGCATGTCCCCGGTGCGAGGGGTACGGCAAGGTGATCGGCATCGACGAAGACCTGGTGATCCCCGACAAGAGCAAGACCATCTACGAGGACGCCGTGGCCTGCTGGCGCGGCGAGACGATGCGCAAGTGGAAGGAGCAGCTGGTGGAGAACGCCTACAAGTTCGATTTCCCGATCCATACGCCGTTCCATGAACTGACGCAGGAGCAGAAACGCCTGTTGTGGCGCGGCAACGAATATTTCCACGGGCTGGACGACTTTTTCGCCTACATCGACTCGGAACGCCGCAAGATTCAGTTCCGCGTGATGAAAGCCCGCTATACGGGCAAGACCACCTGCCCCGAATGCGGCGGCAGCCGCCTGCGCAGGGAGGCGCTCTACGTGAAGGTGGGCGGCAAGACCGTCGCCGACCTGGTGGTGATGCCGGTCGACGAACTGATCGCGTTCTTCGCCGGGCTGGAACTGGACGGGCACGACACGAAGACCGCGGCGCGAATCCTCGTGGAAATCCGCAACCGCCTGCAATACCTGGCCGACGTAGGGCTGGGCTACCTGACGCTCGACCGCCTTTCGTCGACCCTATCGGGCGGCGAAAGCCAGCGCATCAACCTCTCGACGTCGCTGGGCAGCAACCTCACGGGGTCGCTCTACATCCTCGACGAGCCTTCGATCGGCCTGCACCCGCGCGACACGAACCGCCTGATCAAGGTCTTGCAGCAACTGCGCGACCTGGGCAACACGGTGATCGTCGTGGAGCACGAGGAGGAGGTGATCCGCGCCGCCGACTACATCGTCGACATCGGCCCCAAGGCGGGCTACAACGGCGGCGAGGTGGTCTTCAGCGGCACGCTGCCCCAACTGCTCAAAAGCAGGAAGAGCCTCACGGCCGACTACCTGACCGGGCGCCGCTCGATCGCCCCGCCCGCCACCGAACGCGGCTGGAGCAACTCGATCCTCATCGAGGGGGCGCGGGAGAACAACCTGCGCAACATCGACGTGCGGATCCCGCTGGGCGTGATGACCTGCATCACAGGCGTGAGCGGCAGCGGCAAGTCGTCGCTGGCCAAGGGCATCCTCTACCCGGCACTGCGGCGCCTGCTCTTCGACACGGGCGTCAAGCCCGGCGACTTCGACGGTATCGGGGGCGACGTACAGCTGCTCAGGTCGGTCGAGATGATCGACCAGAACCCGATCGGCAAGTCGTCGCGGTCGAACCCCGTGACCTACATCAAGGCCTATGACGAGATCCGCAAACTGTTCGCCGACCAGCCCTATGCCCAGCATACGGGACTGGGGGCGTCGTCCTTCTCGTTCAACATCGCGGGAGGCCGCTGCGAGGAGTGCCAGGGCGAGGGCGTCATCAAGGTCTCGATGCAGTTCATGGCCGATGTCGAGCTGGTGTGCGAGGCCTGCGGCGGCAAGCGTTTCCGCGACGAGATACTCGAAGTGAAATATCGCGGCAAGTCGATCTACGACGTGCTGGAGATGACCGTCGACGACGCCATCGCGTTTTTCGGCGAGGACAGAAAGGACTCGACCTGCAAACGCATCGTCGAACGGCTCAAACCGTTGCAGGACGTGGGGCTGGGTTACATCAAGCTCGGGCAGTCGTCGTCGACCCTTTCGGGCGGCGAGAGCCAGCGCGTGAAGCTGGCATCGTTCCTGACCAAGGACAGCGCCCAGGGCGGCGTGATGTTCATCTTCGACGAGCCGACGACGGGGCTGCATTTCCACGACATCAACAAGCTGCTGGCGGCATTCAACGCCCTGATCGAACGGGGGCATACGATCGTCATCGTGGAGCACAACATGGACGTCATCAAATGCGCCGACTGGGTCGTCGACCTCGGGCCCGAAGCCGGCACGGGCGGCGGCAGGGTCGTATTCGAGGGCACGCCCCGCAACCTGGAGCAATGCCCGGCGAGTTACACGGGAAAATACCTCCGCCTGCGTACGAAATTATAACGAACACCGCCCCGGAAAGGCGGGATTTCCCCGACAAGCAACAACAATGGAATTCTTCACATACCGACTCCCCAACGGCATACGGGGCATACACCGTCAGGTGAAAAGCAATGTGGCGCACTGTGCGCTGGTCATCAACGCCGGCAGCCGCGACGAACATACGGATCAGTACGGGTTGGCGCATTTCACCGAGCATGCCTTCTTCAAGGGCACGCAGCGCCGCCGGGCATGGCAGGTCAACTGCCGGCTGGAAAACCTCGGCGGCGAGCTCAATGCCTTCACCACCAAGGAGGACACGACCATACACGCCACGACGCTGCGCGGCGACTTCCCCAGGGCGGCCGAACTGATCGCCGACGTAGCCTTCCGCTCGACCTTCCCCGAGCGGGAACTGGAACGCGAAAAGGAGGTGATCGCGGACGAGATAAACACCTACAAAGATTCGCCTGCCGACCTGATCTACGATACGTTCGAGGACATGCTCTTCGCAGGGTCGGAGCTGGGGCACAACATCCTGGGGCGCAAGAATGCGCTCGCACGCTACGACGGGGAGGCGATACGCGCCTTCACGGGCCGCACGCACACCACCGACCAGATGGTATTCTCGTCGATCGGAAATTTCTCGGCCAAAACCGCCGAAGCCGTCGCGGCACGTTATTTCGCCGGGCAGGCGGCTTCGGCACGCGGCTTCGACAGGGTAGCCCCGGCACCCTGCGCGGCCTTCGAAAAGACGGTCGTGAAGCACACGCACCAGACGCACTGCATCATCGGCAACCGCGCCTACGGCATCGGCGAGGAAAAGCGGCTGCCGCTGGCACTGCTGATTAACATCCTCGGCGGGCCGTGCGCCAACTCGCTGCTCAACGTCGTGGTGCGCGAGAAGAACGGGCTGTCGTACAACATCGAAGCCAGCTACACGCCGTACAGCGACTCGGGCATCGTGGCGATCTACTTCAGCTCCGAAAACGGCAATACGGCGCAGTGCATCGACCTGATCGAAGGGGAACTGCACAGGCTGCGCACGACGCCGCTCACCGCACGCCAGCTGTCGATGGCGAAAAAACAGTTCATCGCACAGCTGGCCATATCGAGCGAGAGCAACGAAGGGTACATGCTGGGGGCCGGAAAAAGTTTCCTGACGCACGACGACGTGGATACCATGGAACAGGTCTACGCCAAAGTGCGCGCACTGACCGCCGCACAGCTCACCGAAGTCGCCGAAGAGGTTTTCTCCGGCATGTCGAGACTCATCTATAAATAGAGATATGGAAAAGGAGATCGTATTCGTCCTGCTCGACGATTTCGCAGACTGGGAGGCGGCATTCCTCGCCCCGGCGCTGCGGGCGGGCACGATGCCGGGACGCCCGGCATCCTACGGCGTGAAATACATGACCCCCGACGGCCGTCCCGTCCGGTCGATCGGCGGGTTGCGGGCCGCGGCCGACTGCGACGCCTCGGCGCTGCCCGAAGCGTGCGCAGGGCTGATCCTCGTCGGGGGTATGCAGTGGCAGTCGGAGGCGGCGCAACGGATCGTGCCGCTCGTGGGCGAGGCGCTGGCACGCGGGATCGTCGTCGGCGCCATCTGCAATGCCGTGTCGTTCATGGCCGCACACGGCTTCCTGAACGGTGTCCGGCACACGGGCAACACCCTCGGAATGCTGCAAAAGTGGGGCGGGGCGAACTACACGGGCGAGGAGCTCTACGAGGAGCGCCAGGCCGTGCGCGACGGCAACGTCGTAACGGCCAACGGCACCGGACAACTGGAATTCACCCGCGAGTGCCTGCTCGCCCTCTCGGCCGACACCCCCGAGGCCATCGAAGCGTCGTACAAGTTCAACAAGGAGGGATTTTGCGGCAGATAATGGACGCGCTCGAACAATACATCCACGACCACACCTCGCCCGAAGAGGAGTTGCTGCACGAGCTCGACCGTGCGACCAACCTGCGGGTCGTACAGCCCCGCATGTTGTCGGGCCATATACAGGGGCGCCTGCTGGAGATGCTCGTGCGGATGCTCCGGCCGCGGCGCATCCTCGAGATCGGCACCTTCACGGGGTATTCGGCGCTCTCAATGGCCGCAGGGCTCGAAGAGGGCGGGGAACTGCACACTATCGAGGTGGAGGACGAGCTGGAAGAACTGGCGCAATCCTTTTTCGACCGCAGCCCGCACGGCGCGAAGATCCGGCTGCACATCGGTTCGGCACTCGACATCGCCCCGGCACTGGGCATGGAATTCGACCTGGTATTCATCGACGGGGATAAACGCGAGTATCCGGACTACTACCGGATGCTGATGGGGGACGACGGCACCGCCCCCCTGGTTCACAGCGGCTCGGTGCTGGTCGCGGACAACATCCTCTGGTCGGGCAAGGTCGTGCAGCCCATAGCCCGCAGCGACCGCCACACGCAGGCCGTGGTGGAGTTCAACCGCATGGTCTCCGAAGACCCGCGGGTCGAAAACGTGATCATCCCCCTGCGCGACGGGCTGAACCTGATACGGGTAAAATAAGCCGGGAAATAGAAATTTCGGGCGTAAATGTGTTCAAAGTAGGAATTTTTTTCTTAACTTGACATAACCAAAAACGCCCCACCATGAAAAAACCCTCCCTGTTGTCGCTCATAGCGGCATTTGCGTGCGTCGCTCTGTACGCCCAAACCCCCGATTACCGGTTCGGAAAAGTTTCGGCCGAAGAACTCCGCATGACGAGCTACGACAAAGACCCCGATGCCGCCGCCGTCTACCTCTACGAGGAGAACAGCCTCTTCTACCAGATCGACAGGGAAATCGGCCTCACGAGCGATTACCGAGCCCGTATCAAGATCCTCAAATCCGACGGGACGGATCAGGCCAATGTGAGCATCCCCTACACGGACGAATATTCCGTCAGGGAGAGCGTGTTCGGAATAGATGCCGTTGCCTACAACCTGGTCGACGGCAAGATCGTGAAGACCCCGCTCAAAAAACAGTACATCTTCACCGAGCAGGTCGGCGAGAACCACAAACTCGTCAAATTCTCGATCCCCGAAGTGCGCGAAGGCACCGTCATCGAGTACAAATTCCGCAAGACGTCGAAGAATCCCACCTACATCCCGTCGTTCCGCTTCCAGCACGACATACCCGTAGCCCGCTGCCACATGCAGGCCCTGATCCCCGAATTCTTCAAGTTCAACCTCAACCTCAAAGGCTATGTCAAGGTCAATATCGAAGACGGGAGCACGAACGGTTCGGTCGGCAGCGGTTCGGACATGATCTCATTCAACGTCCGCGAAATCAAGGCCGATGCCACGGACATCCCGGCGCTCAAACGCGAGGCGTACGTCTGGTGCCTGAACGATTTTCGGTCGATGCTCGAATTCGAGCTGTCGCAGATCGCCTTCCCGGGCATCCCCATACGCAGTTACACCTCCACATGGGAGAACGTGAACGATATGCTGAAGAAAAGTTCGTTCGACACCCATTGCCGCATCGGCAACCCGTTCAAGGACGAGGTCGCCGCGATAAAGGCCGGGGAAGGCAGCCCCGGGGAGAAAATCCACGCGGTGCTGCGCCTCGTACAGTCCAAAATGAAATGGAACGAAAAGTACCGCCTCTTCTCGCAGGGGCCGCGGGCCGCAGCAGGCAAGGGCACCGGGTCGAGTGCGGACATCAACTTCGTGCTGATGGCCGCCCTGAAGGACGCCGGGTTCCAGGTCACCCCCATCCTGCTCAGCCCCCGCCATATGGGGCGCATCCCCTATACGCATCCTACGATCGACGGCATCAACGCCTTCGTAGTGCGCGTGTCGCTCGACGAAGGGAAATACGCCTACGTCGACGGTACGAACCCCAACTCGGACATCGACCTGCTGCCCACCGAACTGCTCGTCGACCGCGCGCGGGTCTACGGGGTCAACGGCGACAACGGCTGGTGCGACCTCACGGGAATCGCCAAGAACGCCTCGGTCATCAACATGATCCTCAAGCTCGACACCGAAGGCACGGTCAGCGGCGAATTCATCGAACAGCATATCAACCAACCGGCACTCCAGGCCAATACGGCCTATACCGAGGCAAAATCGAAGGAGGAGTACATCGAAAGCCTGGAGAAGGAACACGGCATCCAGATCGAAGAACTGCACCTCGAAGGAACGGGCACGAAAAAACTCGTCCGGAAATACAGGATTTCCAGCCAGCCTTCGGGCACGGACGAATTCCTGTACGTGAACGCGACGATCATCCCCTTCATGTCGACGAACAGGCTCAATGCGCAGTCCCGCACGCTGCCCATCGAGTTCTCGCACCCGATGGTCTATTCGATCCGCTGCTCGCTGGAACTGCCGGAAGGGTATACGGTCGAAGAAATGCCCCAAAACATCAATATATTCGCCTATGAAAAGGGCGCAAACTGCAAATACATCGCCCAGGCCGTAGGCAAATTCATACAGTTCAACTTCCAGTACTCCATGGAACGGATCATCTACCTGCCGTCGGAATTCGACAACCTCAACTCTTTCTTCGGCATGGTCGCAGACCTGAGCAACAGCCAGTTCGTAATCCGCAAAAACACCCCGCAGCCATGATGCGCAGCATGTTTGCCGCCCTGCTGGGCGTGGCCTGCGCCTGTATGGCACGGGCACAAGTGCCCGGCATCCCGGATTCGCTGCTGAAAAACAGCGACGCCGTGGCCCGGCTCATGTCCGTGGATTTCGTTTACAACACCCCGACCTCGGCCTCGGCCAAATTCGTCGAAGAGACTACCATACTGAACAATACGGCCACCGACAAGGGCTCCTTCACCTGTTATGTCAGCCCAACGAGCAGCCTGAAAAACTTTTCGGGGACGCTCTGCGACGCACAGGGGCGCACGCTGCGCAAGTTCAAGCGCTCAGACCTGAAATACACCGAATTTTCGGGCGGGAGCCTCGCCTCGGACATTGCGACCTACTACCTGGAGGTCTACGCCCCGTCGTACCCCTACACGGTACGTTACGAATATGAAATGGCCTACAAGAACGGGCTCTTCAACTTCCCGACATTCATCCCGGTGGGTTCGAAGGGCACGGCCCTCGAAAAGGGAGTCTACACGGTCTCCGTCCCCGCCGGGATGCAGTTCCGCTACAAAGGCCTCCACATCGGCGCCCCCGCGAAGGAGTCTGCCGACGGCCGCGACGTCTATCGCTGGGTGCTGGAGAACGTACCGGCCATAAAACCGGAACCCGCGTCGCCCCCGATCCTGGATCTCGTGCCGTTGGTATTCGCCGTACCCGAGGAGTTCGAATATGAAAAGACACGGGGCAGCATGCGCGACTGGGCATCGTACGGTGCATGGCAATGCGGACTGTTGGAAGGACGCGCCCGGCTCCCGGAAGCGCTTCGGGCCGAAGTACACCGCCGCACGGACGGCCTGGCGACCGACCGCGAGAAAGTCCGCGCCCTGTACGATTACTTGGGAGAATCGACCCGTTACGTCAGCATCCAGCTCGGCATCGGCGGCCAGCAGCCGGCAACGGCCGAAGAGGTTTTCAAGACTAAATTCGGCGACTGCAAAGCCCTCTCCAACTACATGCACGCCATGCTCGGAGAGTGCGGCATCGAATCGGATTATGCCATCATCCACACCAGCCGCCGGAGGATGTCGCCCGATTTCGCATCACCCGACCAGGCCGACCATGCCATCCTGCGCGTACCCCTCGCACGGGATACGCTATGGCTCGAATGTACGAACACCGAGGTGCCGTTCGGCTACATACACCGGAAAATCGCCGGGCACGACGCAATCGTCTTCCGCAACGGCACGGGCGAATTGGTCACGCTGCCGCAGTATGCCGACTCGCTGAACAGGATGGTACAGGAGGTCGAAATCACGATCTCGGAGGATGGGTCGGCCGAGGGACACATCACCGAACGGTACGAGGCGGGACAGTATGAACAGTTGATGGAATTCCCGAAAATGGATGAGCGGAAACGCACCGATTACCTGCTCGGCGAGCTGAAAATCCCGATGGTGAAGGTGACCGGGATCACCTGCGACGAACGCAAGGAAGCGCTGCCGTCGATCGAGGTAGGCTACGCGATCGGGTCGCCCAAATATTTCAACATCACGGGTAACCGCTGCTTCGTGCCCCAGACGCCGTTCACGAACCTGCCGCAGTACCGCGACAAGGAGCGGCACCACGACATTTACCTCGGGATGGGCTATTCGGACATCACCACCGTCAGGATCCGGGTACCCGAAAACATGCAGGTCGAAGCCCACCCCAAACCATGCAGCGTCACGGAGCCGTTCGGCAGCTACTCGCTGAAAGTCGAAGTCGAAAAGGGGCTGATAACCATCGAACAGCGCACACGCATACACGCCGGAACCTATCCCCGCGGAATGTTCGGCCAATACCGCGATTTCGTGACGGGACGTGCCAAGGCATTCAACGCCAACATCGTGCTGAAAAAACAGTAGCAAGAAATACGGGTTTGTTTCTGTTTCCCGCTCCGCCGCATATCGGGGAGCGGGATTTTTTCGTACCTTTCGGGAAAAATCAGCAACGATGGAACTGAGCGAATTGCAGCAACGGGTAGACGCATGGATCAGGCAGTACGGCGTGCGCTACTTCAGCGAGTTGACGAACATGGCCGTGCTCACCGAAGAGGTGGGGGAGCTGGCACGCATCATGGCACGCAAATACGGCGACCAGTCGTTCAAGGAAGGGGAGAAATGCAACCTCGCCGACGAAATGGCCGATGTACTATGGGTACTGGTATGCCTTGCGAACCAGACGGGTGTAGACCTCACGGCGGCAGTGGAAGCGAATTTCGCCAAGAAAACCTCGCGCGACAAAGAGCGGCACCTGCATAACCCGAAGCTCTGATCCCGCAAAGCCATTCCGAAGAGCCGATCCCGAAAACCACGTCCGGCAGGCCGGATAATGATTGTTTCCGGCGACCCCGTCGCAAAGCCCCGTTTATCCCGGAGAGCCGGAGCCGGCCCTTTGTGCCAATCCCGAAAAACGCCCCGAAAATTCAGCCTCACCTTAACACAGCCTGAAGTTCCGGAGGAAGAAGCCTTCCCGAAATTCCGACCGCGCATGGCACCTTCTCCACACCGACTGTGCACCGTGACGTAAAACACCCCGCACAGGGACGAAAGCCGCCGTACGGGGTGTCTGCTTATGGCAAATCGGTATAGCTGGCCGGTAGCCGGGCGTCAGCTGTCAAACGTCGGCCTGATGTTACAGTAAAGAGTCCCGGATTGCGGAGCGGAAGTTATTACAGACAACTCCTGACCATCGAACGCCAGTCGATGGTTGCAGTCAATGCCTCCAAAGGGCAGGACAGAGAACATTAGTGATCTCCGGTTACCGGGTTTCGGGCAGCGCAGTCGGCGGTCTCCGATATCCGTTATCCGAATGGCGGTCAACTATCGGCGGCCTGGTATTTACCGGCCGGGAAGCATACGGGGTTCGGCTTCGGAAACCTTCAGCGGGACAGCACGCGTGACCACCTGCCGTTCGGCATCGGAAAGTTCCCCGTAAGGTTTCCCGAACTGCCGCTGCGCCAGGCCTGCACGGATATTGTCGAATGCCTGCGCAATGCGGTTCTGAATATCGAGATAACTGTCGAACGGCGTGTCGCGCGTCGTCTGCAACAATACGATCCCCTGGCTCTCGGGATATTCCATCCGTCCGCCGCCGGGCAGGTCGAATTGCTTCACGACCTTCTCGGACAGCCCGGGATCGTCGGACGCATTGAGCACGAACGCCTCGACACGCGCCGTAAGGTCACGCGGGTCGACAACCTCCTGCCCGGCCGCAGTCCCGGCCATCACTTTCCCTTTCCCGTTTACCAACACCAGAAAGACATTGCGCTCCTTGATCCGGATTTCGGGCCGTGCCGAGGGCTTATCTTCCCGGACAGTCTCCGCCACAGCATTATCGGGAACGACCGCCACAACGTCGACAACCACTTTTACGCCCGAGGAAGAGGAAAGGGGCGGCAACATGCGCATGACCATGCGCTCATCGGTTCCGTTATACATGACCCGCAGGATATTGGCAGCACGCAAGGCTTGTTTTATGTCGGTCACAACGCCCATCTTCACCTCTTTCCCGGCTGAGATCGAAACGCATACATCGGCAGGCGAGCGGTCGCCGCGCCAGGCCGTGAGCTTCGGCTCCAGTTGGGCGACGGCGACGGGGTCGCCGTCCAGCAGTATACTGCCGTCAGAAGCGATCCGGATAGAGGCCCTGTCCTGCATAGCGGCCCCATCCGAGGTTAAATGCACCTGCATCCCGGCACGGTCGGCCTCGGGAAGTTTGGCGCGCTCGGCAGCGACATAATCCGCCAGTTCATCGCGGGATATGGGACGCCCGTTGAACGTCACCGTCCCGTCGGCGGAGATATGAACACGGGCAGTCATGCCCGGATCGGCAGGGGCGGGGGTTTTGGTCGTAAAACTGCAAAGCATCATCATTCCGGCCACCACGGGGATGGCCGCACCGAAGCGCACGAATGCGAACCGGTGCTTCGTGAATTGTGTCATCATGGCAAATCGGTTTTTAGTGAGAGAATGATTCAACCCGCAGGCTATATCCGGATTATAACCGAAGAGTTGACGGAAAATGATCGTCCTGTATTCCGTAAGGTCGTACCCTGCATCGAGCACGTCGCGGTCGGCCTCCCATTCCTGCACCTCGGAGAGCCAGCGCCCTGCGATCCAGACAAAGGGATTGAACCAGAAGATGCTGCGCACCAGTTCGAGTGCGATGCGTTCGGCGGAGTGGCGGTGGAGCACATGGCTCGCCTCGTGGCAGACCACGATCTCGCGCCTGCGGCCCGAGTAACCGTCGCCCAGGAACACCGTCCTGAGGAACGAAAAGGGCGTCCCGACCCGCGGGTTCTCCGCCACGGCATACGCACCGCAATCGGTGATCCGCGAACGGCGGCGCAGGCGCCTGATCCCGAGGATGCGCACGGCGAGGATCGCAAGCGACACCGCGGCGGTCAGCAGGTACAATGCGGCCACGGCAATGCGTGCTACACGGGCCCAGTCTATGGCGGGAACCGTCTTCTCCGCAACGGCCGCAGGCACCGCGGCCCCTGCCGCGAAAGGCCCTTCGGCAACCTGAGCGGCCGGAGCGGCGATCAGCGGCAACGGGTAGACCACCGTGCGGGCAGGGTAGAAGGGAATATCCAGCGCAGGGATCGTCACGGAAAGCAGCACCGCCGCCACGAGATAACGGCGACAGGCCGCGAAAGAGACTTTACGCACGAGCAGCAGCCGGTAGAATGCCAGCAGCATGCCGCTGCAAAAGAGGACTTCGAGCAGGTACAGGGCGGGGGATTTCATCACTTGCGGTTTTTGAGCATGTCCAGAATGGCATCGGTCTCCTCCAGCGAGATCGCCTTGTTTTCGGAGAAGAACGATACCAGCCGGCTGACGGAACCGCCGAAAAAGTTATTCAGCACGGTATCCATGTAGCGGCGCGCATAGTCGTCCTTCGAGACGACGGGGTAGTACTCATGGGTCTTGCCATAGGCTTTATGTGCGACGAAGCCCTTTTTTTCGAGGATGCGGACGATGGTCGAGACGGTATTGTAGGCGGGTTTGGGTTCGTCCATCTCATCGAGGATGTCATGCACGACGACGGCCCCCTTGCTCCACAATACCTGCATGATCTCCAACTCGGCACGGGTCAGCTCCTGCGGCCGGTTTTTCACTATTTCAGCCATAACTATACTTTTAGTTGATTTACCCGCAACGAAGATAAAACTAAATTATTAGTTATACAACTATTTTCTTAATTATTTTGCTAAAAAAAATGAAAAACCCACTCATAGACCATTGTGAGCGGGGTAGCAGGGGATCGCTCGGGGCATCGCGTAATACCGGAAAATTCCCCCGGACAAGCGGATGAGGAAATTACTCGGCCAGTTCCACGCAGATCACCCCGTATTTACCTGCCAGCCCGTAGGTTTGCACAGCCTCGACGGGCAACATATAGAAATAACGCATGGGCACGGCGGCATCGACCGAAAAGGCATCGGTATGGCACATTTTCAGCCACGACCCGATCGTCGAGGGCAGGCCGCCGAAGACAACGAGCGGTACCCGGTCGGGGTACACGTCTCCGAGGACAACCCCCTGGTCGGTACCGTAACGTGCCATCGTCTCCTGGTCGGTACGGACTTCGAGCGTCCGCAGGAACAACCCGTCGATGAACTGAAAGACGCTGCCCGGGACACGCACACCGTCGAGTACATAGACGGCCTTGCAGGACAGCGAACGCCACAGCTCCGCGGGCACCTTAAACATGGACACCTCGCCTCCGGCACGTCGCAGCGAATCGTACTCGTCCCGCAACGTATAGGTCGTGATGTGCTTCGGCACCCGGTACCATTCCCGCGCCGCTTGGTCATAGACCGCCTCCGACCAGGTATATCCGGCGACGTTGCCCAGCAGGTGCGGACGGGCGCCCTTTTTCCGGTCGCGCTCGATAAAAAATTTCAGCAGCCGCACCTTTTCACGCCGGGTGGAGTCGGAAAGTTTCATGCGGCGATCCCGGATCTTGACCTTGCGGACGTTCCACAAGGTCACGGCGTCGTAAGCCACGGCCTCCGAAGTGCGTTTGCGGTTGAGTTTATAGGCAAAGGGGCGGCCTGCGGCGGCAAAACCGGCCGTAACGGCGGGGGAGGGCTCATCGGCAAGCTCCTCGCGCTGCGCCTGGTCGAAGCGCAGCTCCGCCTCGTGCTTCTGCGGCTCCTGCGCCGACACGCCATGTACGGCCATCGCAGCGCCCAACAGGGCGACCAGCCGGATAAACAGGTTTTTCATGCTACTGTCTCTTTATGCTACTAAAATTTTAGTAAAAATAAAACTAAAAATTTAGAAATACAAATTTTCGGGGCAAATAACGGCCTGAGATTAGTTGGAAACGGCCATGAAAAAGCCCCGGCATAATTGCCGGGGCCTTATGCAGCAGGGTAGCGCGGCTACTCCAGCTTGAGGTCTTTCTTGATGCCCTCGATCTTGGCGTCGAGCTCGGCCTGCACCCGGTCGAAATCGGCAACCGACGCCAGGGGAGCCTTCACGCCGAAATAGAACTTGATCTTAGGCTCCGTGCCCGACGGACGCACCGACACGGCCGTGCCGTCCTCGGTGAACCACTGGAGCACGTTGCTGCGATCCTGCACGATCGGGGTCATGGCGCCGCTCTTCACGTCGGTCGTTTCGAGCGTAAGAAAATCGTTGATCTTCACAACGGGCGATCCCAGGATCGTCTTGGGCGGGTTCGCGCGGAATTCGACCATCATCTTCTGGATCAGTTCGGCCCCCTCCTTGCCCTTGCGGACGACCGACACGAGTCCCTCGCGGTAGAAACCGTATTTCACGTAAAGCTCCTGCAGCCACTCGTAGAGCGTCAGACCCATCGTATCCATGGCCCATGCGGCGGCTTCGGCAGCCAGCGAGCAGGCCGACACGGCATCCTTGTCACGCACGTAATCGCCGGCAAGGTAGCCGAACGACTCTTCGCCGCCGCCGATGTACTTGGCCTTGCCTTCGTTCTCGCGGATGATCTTGGCGATATACTTGAACCCCGTGAGGCAGTCGTAGCATTTCACCTTGAAATGGTCGGCCACGGCATTGGCCATCTGCGAGGTGACGATGGTCTTCACGACGTACTGGTTCCCGTCCAGCTCGCCGCGCTCGGCCCAGCGGGTCAGTTGGTAGCTCATCAGCAGCACCAACGTCTGGTTGCCGTTCAGCAGCACGTACTCGCCCTTCTTGTTGCGCAGCGCGACGCCGATACGGTCGGAGTCGGGGTCGGTAGCCAGGACGAGGTCGGCCCCCTCCCTGGCCGCGAGGTCGATGGCCATCGACATGGTCTTGCGCTCCTCGGGGTTGGGCGACTCGACAGTGGGGAAGTTCCCGTCGATGACGGCCTGCTCCTTCACCATGATGATGTTCGTGAAGCCGAATTTACGCAGCGACGCGGGCACCAGGCGGACGCCTGCGCCGTGCATCGGGGAGTAGACGATCTTCATGTCGCGGTGCTTCTTCACGCTTTCGGGCGAGAGCGACAATTCGTGCACCTTATTTAAATAGATCTCGTCGAATTTCTCGTCGAGGATCGTGATGTTTTCGGGATTCTTACCCGTGAGTATCATGTCCACGTCGGTGATCTTCTCCACCTCGGCGATGATATTCTTGTCGTGCGGCTCGGTGACCTGCGCGCCGTCCGTCCAGTAGGCCTTGTAACCGTTGTACTCCTTGGGGTTGTGCGAGGCGGTCACGACCACGCCCGAATGGCATTTCAGCTCGCGGATGGCGAAGCTCAGTTCGGGCGTCGGGCGCAGCGAATCGAACAGGAAAACGGTGAATCCGTTCGAGGCGAAAATATCGGCCACATGCTCGGCGAACATGCGTGAATTATTGCGGCTGTCGTGGCCGATCGCAACCCGGATCTGCTCGCCCGCGAAGTTCTTCTTGAGATAGTTCGAAAGCCCCTGTGTAGCAGCCCCCACCGTGTAGACGTTCATGCGGTTGGTACCCACGCCCATGATGCCGCGCAAGCCGCCCGTACCGAATTCGAGGTCTTTGTAGAAACTCTCGGTGAGTTCTTTCATATCATTATCAATCAGGTATTTAACCTGCTTCTTGGTAGCTTCGTCGTAGTGGCCGTCAAGCCATGCCTGCGCTTTTTTCAGCACCAATTGTTCCAGTTCGTTAGCCATAAGTTTATTGGTTTTATTTATAATTTGATTATAGGACTGCCTAAAAAATTGATATGCAAATATACGAAATTTATTTCTATTATTCAATATCAGGGAGTTAAAATTGGATGTCCGGAAACCGTTGTTTTTCTATATATAAAAAAAGTGAAAATACAACACCTTTTCGGAAATCTTTTTGCAAAATTATTCACAACTTTGTCACATCAAAAACAGTGCAACCCTTATCATGTTAAACAACACGCAGACATATAGCGATATGTGGCAGAACTGCCTTGACCGAATCAAGGCACAGACCTCCGAAGAGGAGTTCGTGAAGTGGTTCCAGCCGATCGTACCGCTCGAATTCGACGGCACCAACCTGCGCCTGCGTGTTCCCAACGAGAGCTACGTACACCAGATCGAAAAGAACTACATCCCGTTCCTGCGCCCGATCATCTCGCAGCTCTACGGACAGCAGACCCGGCTGCACTATGCCGTGCCGCGTTCGACACCCCCGGCCGTACCCGTTACCGCCGATGCCGACACCACGGCCATCTCGCGTTTCAACACGCAGACCAACACCGCAAATATAAAGAATCCCTTCGTAATTCCGGGACTCAAGAAGATAATCATAGACCCGCAGCTGAATCCGGGGCTCACGTTCGCGACCTTCATCGAGGGCGAATGCAACCGCCTGGCACGTTCGGCGGGCATGTCCGTCGCCGTAAACCCGGGCAACAACCCCTTCAACCCCCTATATATATATGGGGATTCGGGACTGGGCAAGACGCACATCGTACAGGCCATCGGCCACGAGGTACGCCAGCGCCATCCCGAGTTGCAGGTGCTGTATGTCTCGATGAACAAATTCCAGGCGCAGTTCCAGACCGCGTACAAGAACGGCGAAATCCCCGATTTCATCCATTTCTACCAGATGATCGACGTACTGATCATCGACGACATCCAGGAACTGACCGGGAAGACGGGCACGCAGAATGCGTTCTTCAACATCTTCAACCATCTGCAACTGGCGGGCAAACAGCTGATCCTCACCTCGGACAAGCCGCCCGTGGAGCTGAAAGACATCGAACAGCGCCTGCTGACGCGCTTCAAGTGGGGATTGTCGGCACAGCTCAACACGCCCGACTACGACACGAAGCTCAAGATCATCCGCGTAAAGGCGCAGAAGTTCGGGGCGCAGATTTCGGACGACGTGGTGGCCTACCTGGCGGACAACATCTCGGCCAACGTGCGCGAGATCGAGGGGGCGCTCTCGTCGCTGGTGGCCAACGCCTCGTTCCTCGGGCGCAAGATCACCACGTCGCTGGCCAAGGAGATACTGAAGGTCTACGTGCAGCTCTACCAGAAGGAGATCACGCTCGACCACATCATCGAAGTGGTGTGCGAATACCTGAACCTCGATTTCGCACGCTTCAACTCCACGGAGCGGACGCGCGAGATCGCCCAGGCACGGCAGATCGCCATGTACCTGGCCAAACAGCACACCAAGGCGCCGCTCACGACCATCGGGGCCGCCATCGGAGGCCGCAACCACGCCACGGTGCTCCACTCGTGCAAGGCCGTATCGAACCTGATCGAAACCGACAAGGCGTTCCGCCGGCAGGTCGAAGAGATCGAAAAGAAAGTGCTTGCGCATTAGGGTAAATACACCGTATCGACAAACAGGAGGTCGTGACATTATCCGTCACGACTTTTTTCGTATATTGCAAGGCCGGCGGCAGTCGTCTCGGCCTTTAAAACAGGAATGGAATGGATTATCACGCAAAAATGATCGCCCCGTGCGGCCTCGATTGCAGCGTTTGCATCGGGGCCCTGCGGGAAGAGAGCCCCTGCACCGGATGTTGGGGCCCCGACGACACGAAACCGGAATTCTGTTCTTCGCAGTGTAAGATCGCAACCTGCACGATCCGCAAAACGCTACCCGGCGGTTTCTGCGATGAATGTCCGCAATACCCCTGCACAGAAACGATGGAGCGGGAAAACCGGTATACGAACGATTATCCGCTGAGCGAATCGCCGATGGAGAACCTGGCGTTCATCCGCAAAGAGGGAATGACGGCATTCCTGGATCGCGAACGGACAAAATGGAGCTGTCCGTCGTGCGGCGGCACGTTCTGCGTCCACACGGGACGCTGCGCCACCTGCGGAGCAGACCATACGCACCGGCAATCCCGGAAGGAACAGCTTTGAAATCATTGAATACGCAATACATGGATCAACCCAAACTTGAGCGCCTGCTGCGGCTGATGAAGCTGCTCACGGCGAACACCACCTACAACGTCGACCAGCTGGCCGAACGGCTCCAGATGTCGCGCCGCA
>ENA-OYYC01000402-OYYC01000402.1-human-gut-metagenome-genome-assembly--contig:-NODE-402-length-24858-cov-7.098778_pt1 | contig 24858 bp, 20 predicted proteins | sample MGYA00243242_ERZ653433 | MGnify/ENA primary metagenome ERZ653433 (study PRJEB26926, sample SAMN06165127) | human gut metagenome | biome: ENVO:00009003; feature: ENVO:2100002; material: ENVO:00002003... | reverse complement strand
ACGAGATTAGCTGCAGTCTCGTGGGCTCGGAGATGTGTATAAGAGACAGATCTGAAATACCGACTAAGCAGTATTTCAGGCAATATATCAGAGATGTACCGCAATTACGTACATCGCATCGACAAGCGATTCTGCATGCGATGTGCTCCTTTTGTCTCATTTTTTCTCCAGATATGCCTCTTCGATTGCGATCACTTTCTTCATCGCCTCTTCCCCTGGTGCACCGATCGTCAGACGCTTGTTGACACAGGTTTCCATGGAGATTGCATCATAGACATCCTCCTCAAATACCGGAGAAAACTGTTTTAATTCTTCCAGACTCATATCGTCAATCGGCATCTGTTTGTCCAGACAGTACAAAACAATACGTCCGATAATTCCATGCGCATCGCGGAACGGAACCCCGTGATTTACAAGATAATCGGCAGCATCCGTCGCGTTGGTAAAGCCGTGTGCGGCACTCTTTCTCATAACATCCTTATTGAATTTCATGGTATCAAGCATGCCCGTGAATAACGCAATACAGCCTTTCGTTGTGTCAATGGCATCAAAGGAAAGTTCCTTGTCTTCCTGCATGTCTTTATTGTAAGCAAGCGGAATCCCCTTCATCGTGGTCAGAAGCGACATGAGCGCGCCATACACACGCCCGGTCTTGCCTCGGACAAGTTCTGCAATATCCGGATTTTTCTTCTGTGGCATGATACTGCTTCCGGTACTGTATGCATCATCAATCTCTACAAATTTGTATTCGTTGGAATTCCAGATGATGATTTCCTCGGAGAAGCGGCTTAAATGCATCATAATGGTTGCCATGGCAGACAGATATTCGATCAGGTAATCGCGGTCGGAAACACCGTCCATACTGTTTAAGGTCGGTCCGTAAAAGCCAAGAAGCTCTGCAGTATATTCGCGGTCAAGCGGATAGGTTGTTCCTGCCAGTGCGCCGGAACCGAGCGGGCAGTAATTCATGCGCTCGTAAATATCGTGCATACGGGAACGGTCACGCTTAAACATTTCAAAGTACGCCCCCATATGATGTGCGAGTGTGATCGGCTGCGCTTTCTGCAAATGGGTAAATCCTGGCATAATCGTCTGCGTATTTTCTTTCATAATGCGAAGCAGTACCTGCAGCAGCTGTTCCAGCAGTTCATCCGTCTCAAAAACCTGCTGCCGGGTATACAGACGCATGTCCAGTGCCACCTGATCATTTCTGCTTCGTCCGGTATGCAGTTTCTTTCCGGTATCTCCCAGACGGTCAATAAGGTTTGCTTCCACAAAACTGTGAATATCCTCATATTCCGAAGTGATGGCAAGCTTTCCGCTCTCCACATCCGCAAGAATTTCCTGTAAACAGGAAACAATCGCCTGCATCTCTTCCTGTGTCAGAATGCCCTGCTTTCCAAGCATACGCACATGTGCAATGGAACCCTCAATATCCTGCTTGTAAAATTTCTGATCAAACGAAATGGATGCATTAAAATTGTAAACCAGCTGGTCTGTCTCCTTCGTAAATCTTCCGCCCCATAACTGTGCCATATCTAAATTCCTCTCTTTCTTAAATTCTTTGTTTTTTTATAAAATCTGTTCTTCCTGCTGTCTGCGCAGTACGATTTCACGGTCGCGGTCACGCTTGGAATACACACACCCACAGTAGTACTGCCGGTACATGTGATACTCCTTAGAAATTTCGGTCGACTTTTTATAGCCTTCCTTCTTTTTAAAATCCGAAAACAGATAACGGACATCAAAGGTATCTGCCAGTTCTGCTCCGATCTGATTTAACTTTTCCGCATTTTTCAGCGGACTGATGGATAATGTTGTCGTAAAGAAATCAAATCCGTGCGCTTTTGCATAGGACGCAGCCTCGGAAAGCCGCAGCCGGTAACAGGCAAAACAGCGCTCTCCCCCTTCCGGGATCTCTTCCATGCCCTTTGCCATATCATAAAACCGCTGTGTATCGTATGCACCTTCCACAAAAGAAACCGGATATTTTGTAGGAAACTCAGCAATAAAACGTTCCTGCTCCTTTGCCCGCATATGATATTCTTCCGGCGGATAAATATTGGGATTGTAATAAAATACCGTTACATGGAAATGTTCTGCAAGACATGCAATACAATAAGAACTGCACGGTGCACAACAGCTGTGCAAAAGGAGGCTTGGAGCCTCCCCTGCCGTACAGTTTTCACGGATCAGATCTTCCATTATTTTCTGATAATTTTTTTTATTCATCTTTCATCTGTATACATCTGATTAAAAATTTCTTTTCCGGTCTGCGTCCGGAAAATTTGCTGATATGCCTGTTCAATTCCGTGACGATTGACGTCATCTTCATATAAATTGACCAGAAAATCTGCCTCCACCAGAATCTGATAATCCAGTCCTTCGATATTATCATATGTATGATGATGTCCGATCAGATAGCAGATACGGTCGATCAGATAATTTTCAATTCCCACATCGGAAAGCATTCTCTGTGCCACAATCGGTCCTTCCTGCTCCTGCAGCTTTCCGTCACACCGTCCATACTTTTCTTCTGCCGGACGGATTCCAATGTCATGGGTATAAGCGGCTGCTTCCAATATAAAAAGGGATGTCTCGTCAAGCCCTTCTTTTGTTCCGATGATTCTTGCGAAACTATGCACTTTCATGAAATGCTGAATCCGTTTCGGATCTCCGGAAAAAAAGGCGATCATCTGTAAAAACAGCTCATCCAGCTGTTGCCTGCTGTAATAACTACTGTCACTACTGTCCATTGTGTGTTTCTCCTTTATCTAACATCTGCAATGCAAACGTCGCTGCAATGTAAACAACTGCACATAAAATAATCAATACTGTTTTTTTCCCGGCAACACCGGCACAAAGTTCTGCCAGAATAAGAAGTCCATGCACCCAGAGTTCCGCATGATGCAGCATCACTGCAATAACTGCCTCAATGATAACAAGCAGACACATAGGAACTACCGGAACGTTAAGGACTCTCACCCCTACAATCACCATAATTGCAACAATTGCTGCAAAGGCCAGTAATGTCGGTACCTGAAACGTCTTTTTGTTCTTGTCCATTTTTTACCTCAACCTTTATTCTTATTTTCTTTGTCTGCGCCCATTATACCAATTTCATGCCTAAGAAACAAGCACTTTTTAAAGTAAAAAAGACACGTTTTGTATCGGATACCCGATACAAAACGTGTCTGAAACGAAGCCAATAAGGGGACTCGAACCCCTGACCCACGCATTACGAATGCGTTGCTCTACCAACTGAGCCATATTGGCAAAACGTACTTGTATATAATACCAAAACCGATTCAGAAAATCAACTGTTTTTTCATAAAATTTATATTAAAAAAAGATTGACTTTTCACATGGATTCTGTAGAATAGAAACTGTTGAGTTTATAATCAGTAAACAAAAAATCAACTAACAATCATGTTTCATAAATTTACGGGAGGCATGCCATGGACATTGGACACCGCATGAAAGAACTGCGCATCCAGTACGGACTGACGCAACAGGAGCTGGCGGACCGTGCCGAGCTGACCAAGGGCTTTATCTCACAGTTGGAACGAAACCAGAACTCTCCGTCCATCGGAACTCTTCTGGATATCATCCAGTGCCTTGGTACGACACCAGCAGAATTTTTTACAGATGAAGAGCCGGAACAGATTGTTTTCAAACAGGAAGATTATTTTGAAAAAACCGACGAAGAAAAACACTGCTGTATTGAATGGGTCGTTCCCAATGCACAGAAAAACCAGATGGAACCGGTTCGTCTGACTTTACACGCCGGTGGACGGTCAGAAGTTTATCAGCCCCATGAGGGGGAGGATTTCGGTTATGTAATCACAGGAAACGTCCGTATCCACTATGCCGGACAAAACCAGACGGTACATGCCGGGGAATCTTTCTATTTTAAAGCAGGAAAAAAGCATTATCTGGAAAACACCGGTTCGAAAGATGCCGTCATCATCTGGGTTACTACCCCACCAAATTTTTAAGAGGACAAACGTATGAGTAAACATTTAATTGATTTTATTGGAATTTCCAAATCCTACGATTCCAATCTTGTGTTGGATGATTTAAATCTGTATATCCGGGAGAATGAATTTCTGACCCTTTTAGGTCCGTCCGGATGCGGAAAAACTACAACCCTGCGTCTGCTGGGAGGCTTTGAAAGCCCGGACAAGGGACAGATTCTGTTTGACGGACAGGATATCACAGCTCTTGCAGCCAATGAACGGAAACTGAATACCGTTTTTCAGAAGTATTCTCTTTTCCCGCATATGTCCATCGCCGAAAACATTGCATTCGGCCTTAAAATAAGTAAGAAAAGCAAAGCATATATTCAGGATAAAATCAAATATGCCTTAAAACTGGTCAATCTGGAAGGCTTTGAAAACCGTTCGGTCGATTCTCTCTCCGGTGGTCAGCAGCAGCGTATCGCCATCGCCCGTGCGATTGTAAACGAGCCAAAAGTCCTTCTTCTGGATGAACCGCTTGGTGCACTTGATTTAAAACTGCGCCAGAGCATGCAGTATGAGCTCATCCGTCTGAAAGAAGAACTTGGAATTACTTTTGTATATGTCACCCACGATCAGGAAGAAGCTCTGACCATGTCCGATACCATTGTTGTCATGAATCAGGGATATATTCAGCAGATCGGTACTCCGGAAAACATTTACAACGAACCGGAAAACGCATTTGTTGCCGATTTTATCGGACACAGCAATATCATTGACGGAACCATGATAAAAGATGAACTTGTAGAGATTCTCGGTGCCCGTTGGGCATGTGTCGACAAGGGATTCGGCAATAACAAGCCGGTCGACGTTGTCATCCGTCCGGAAGATGTAGAACTGGTCGATCCTTCGGAGGGAACGCTGCAGGGCGAAGTAACCTCCCTGATTTTTAAAGGCGTTCACTATGAACTTGATGTCATGGCCGGCGGCTATGAATGGCTGGTTCACACCACCAGATTTGTTCCGGTCGGCACAAAAGTCGGCATCAAAGTAATCCCGTTCAATATCCAGATTATGCATAAGCCGGAATCTTCCGATGAAAAGGCGGTGGAGATCGATGCGTAAATTCAAACAGCAATTTCTTGCCGGTCCATACCTCATATGGATCATCGGTTTTATCCTCCTGCCGCTTATCATGATTCTTTACTATGCATTTACAAACGGCGATGGCAGTTTTACGTTATCCTATATCACAGCGATAGCAGATGAAACCAACCGCAAAGCCATGGGACTTTCCCTGAGACTTGGAATTATATGCACCATCGTGTGCCTGGTTCTTTCCTATCCGCTGGCAATGATTTTAAATAATAGGAAGATCAAAAATCAGGGACTGGTTGTTTTTATCTTTATGCTTCCGATGTGGATGAACTTTATGCTCCGTATCCTGGCATGGAAACTTCTGCTTTCCAAAAATGGTGTAATCAACTCCATTCTCACAGGTTTCGGGCTTTCCCGCATCAATATCATAAATACACCAACGGCAGTTGTCCTTGGCATGGTATACGACTTCCTGCCATTTATGCTGCTGCCAATCTACAACTCCATGACACGAATCCGTAAAGACTGGATTGAGGCGGCCCGTGATCTGGGTGCCGGAAATGTAACCATCTTTTTAAAGATTATCCTTCCGCTTACCGTATCCGGAATCATCAGCGGAATCGTCATGGTATTTGTCCCGTCACTTACCTCGTTTGCAATCTCGCAGGTATTAGGCGGTGGTCATGTTCTTTTAATCGGAAATGTGATCGAACAGGATTTTATGCAGGGTATGCAATGGAATGCCGGAAGCGGTCTTTCCTTTGTTCTTATGATCTTTGTAATCGTAAGTATGACAATTGTAAATATATTTGATAAAGAAGGGGAGGGAACATCCATATGTTAAAAAAATGTGCATCCCGGATCTATATGGTCCTGATTTTTGCCTTCCTTTACCTTCCGATTATTGTGTTGATTGCTTTGTCTTTCAACGATTCCCGTTCCAAGGTAAAATGGGGTGGCTTCACGCTCCGGTGGTATACCGGCTGTTTTCAGGACGAAAAGATTATGACTGCATTTGTCACAACTTTGCAGGTCACTTTCCTGTCCGCAATTATTTCCACACTGATCGGAACACTTGCCGCGCTCGGCATAGCCGCCATGAAAAAACGGCACCAGACCATTTATCTCGGCGCGACCAATATTCCGCTTCTGAATGCGGATATCGTAACCGGTATCTCCATGATGCTTTTGTTTGTGAAATTTATCGACCTCGGATTTGTGACGGTTCTTCTGGCGCACATTACTTTTAGTATTCCTTATGTTATTTTAAATGTGCTTCCGAAAATGAAACAGACAAACCGCAGCACCTATGAGGCGGCACTTGATCTCGGAGCAACGCCGCTGTATGCATTTTACAAAGTCACCTGGCCGGAAATCCGTCCCGGTGTGTTCTCCGGATTTATGATGGCAGTCACCATGTCACTGGATGATTTTTCCATCACCTATTTTACCAAAGGAGCCGGGGTCAATACCCTCTCCACCATGCTCTACACAGAACTTCGCAAAGGAATCAAACCGGAATTGTATGCACTTTCCACGATTCTGTTCTTTGCCGTTCTGCTCATTCTTCTTGTCGGAAATGTTTATCCGGGGAAGAAGCGTGTTGCAGCCAAATAAATTTTCCATTGGAATTTTATTCCAGCCGAAAGGAGTCCTATTATGAAAAAAAGAATTTTCTCTGCCCTCTTAATTTCTGCTCTGGCAGTCAGTGCACTCACTGCCTGTGGGGGATCTTCCTCTGCGAAAAAAAGCGGACAGACCTTAACCGTTTTAAATTACGGAAAATATATCGATGAGTCCGTAGTCAAACAGTTTGAAAAAGAAACCGGTATCACCGTCAAATACGAAGAATATGAAAGTCCGGAAGAAATGTATACCAAATACAAAGCCGGTTCCATCAACTATGATGTAATCTGCTCTTCCGAATATATGGTTGAGCGTCTGATCAACGAGGGCGAAGTTCTCGAAGAAGATTACGATGCCATGGACAACTACAAAAATCTGGATCCAACGATCCTTGATATGTCTGCTTCCTATGACAAGAATCACACCTATTCCGTTCCATATTTTTACGGGACTCTTGGCCTTCTCTACAACAAAACAACCATTGATGCCAAAACCGTATCAAGCTGGAACTGCCTGTGGGATCCTACCTATGAGGATGAAATCATCATGGAAAATTCCGTCCGTGATACGTTTGCCCCTGCACTGATCTCCAAAGGGTATTCCTTAAACGATACCGATGAAAATCATCTGCGGGAAGCCCTCGACATATTAAAAAAGCAAAAAGATGATAAAATCGTATATGCCTACTATGTAGACGAGACAGCCGATGCCATGATCGGAGAAGAAGCCTCCATCGCACTGTGCTACTCCGGCGAGGCTGCACTGGCCATGGCAGAGAACGACAATCTGGATTATTCAGTTCCAACAGAGGGATCAAACCTCTGGATCGATTCCTGGTTCATTCCAAAGTCCTGCACTAACCAGACCAACGCTTTAAAATTCTTAAATTTCCTGTGCAAGGATGATATCGCAGAAAAGAATTTCGAATATGTGCAGTATGCCTCTCCGATTACATCTGTGGTAGAAAATCAGGACGCTGACGTAAAAAATAACGAAGCTATCAATCCTTCCAGTGACACGATAAAAAGATGTGAAATCTATAAAGCATTAAGTGATGATGATTCCGCCAAGTACACAAAGCTGTGGCAGGAACTTCTCTCTTATTAAAAAACCGAGAAAAATGATTGCAATTTCAGTCAAAACATGCTAAAGTAAATCCACGGTGTCTGGTTAACACCGTGGATTTTTCATCTTCGGAAACGGTCATTCCGAAATTTCCCATATATACATTTGTTTTCAATTACATATGAACTATCAGGAATTTTTAACAACGATCCGTACACAGCTTTCTCTGCGTATCGAGACAGGTGTCACTTTAGACATTCGTTCCTTTACCAAAAATAACGGAACACATTACGATGGTCTGGTACTTCTCCATCCGAAGAAAAACGTGTCACCTGCGATCTATCTGATGCCATACTATCATCGCTATCTGGAAGGGGTATGCCTTGAAGAAATCTGTGAAGATATTCTTCATACCTATCAGGCGCATGCCCCGGAAAAAAATTTTGACACGTCCTACTTTACCGATTTTTCCCGTGCCAGCGAGCACATCGTCATGCGTCTTGTAAGCTTTGAAAAAAATCAGGAACTGTTAAAAGAGGTTCCGTTTTTCCGCTACCAGGATCTGGCCGTAATCTTTTACTGTCTGCTCCATGCAAGTGCCGAAAACCAGGCAAATATTCTGATCCACAATCATCACTTAAACCTTTGGAAAACCGACAAAGAAACGCTTTACCGGCTTGCGAAGAAAAACACGCCACAGCTTCTTCCCCCACAGCTTACCCCGATGAGCAGTCTTCTCAAAGAAATGCAGCTCGTCGCGGAAACTCCACTCCCGGAAGCAGCCCCGCCACTGTATGTTCTGACCAATACGTACCGGACCAACGGTGCAACCGTTCTCCTCTACGATGACATCTTAAAAGAACTGTCCGATTTGTTTGAAAAGGATCTGATCATTCTGCCAAGCAGTATTCACGAAGTACTGATTCTTGCCACCGATGAAAACGACAGGCAGAATCTCGACCATTACACCGCAATGGTAAAAGAAGTGAATGCCTCACAGCTTCAGGATGAAGAAATTCTGTCCGACCATGCCTACTATTACTGCCGGCACAGCCATCTGCTGACCATGCCGCAGCCGGTCTGCACTTCATAGATTATATTTCCAGACACAAAATCCCCGCAGAAAAAATTCTGCGGGGAACATCTATTACATTTCTACCAGTTTATCATATAGCTTCTCATATGCATGTGCCGAAACATTCCAGGAAAAATTGCGATCCATCGCACGATAGATCAGTTCTTTCCATGCGGCCTTTTGTTCATGCTCCACACGATACGCATACCGGACAATATCTGCCATTTCCTGTGCATTAAAATTCGCAAATGAAAAACCACATCCTGTATTTTCATATTCATTGTATGGTTCTACCGTATCCCGGAGTCCTCCGGTTTCACGTACGATCGGAAGTGTTCCGTAACGCATGGCAATCATCTGTGCCAGCCCGCATGGTTCAAACATGGAAGGCATCAGCAGCACATCACTTGCCGCATATATATGGTGCGAACGCTCCTCGGTAAATCCGATATGTACGCTTACCTTGTCCGGATACTTACTCTGATAATGGTGGAACATATTTTCATACTGGCTCTCTCCGGAACCAAGAACCACCAGCTGTATATCCATTTCGGTTAAAAGTTCATCCAATACGCAGCCAATCAGGTCAAATCCTTTCTGGCTGGTCATACGCGATACGATTCCGATCAGGAAAGCATCCTCCCTGACTGGAAGCCCAAGTTCTTTCTGTAATGCAACTTTGTTTTCTTTTTTCCCACTCACTGCATCTTTTTTCGAATAATTTACCGAAATATAAGGATCTGTCTGTGGATTATATTCTTCATAATCAATTCCGTTTAAAATACCATAAAGGCGATCCTTTCGGGCAGTCATCAGGCCACTTAAGCCCTCTCCCCCTTCTACGGTCGTAATCTCATTTGCATACGTCGGGCTGACGGTAGTAATATAATCCGCATATACCACGCCACCCTTTAAGTAGTTTGCTTCGCCATAAGATTCCAGTTCATATGCATTGAAAATGTGTGCCGGGAGTCCTGTAATATCCATAATCTCCTGAATTCGCCAGCGTCCCTGAAACTGCAGGTTATGAATCGTAAACACGGTTTTGATTCCCGCATAAAAATTATCATCTCCAAATACCGTATGCAGAAACACCGGAATAAGTCCTGTCTGCCAGTCATTGCAATGGATAATATCCGGGGCAAAATCAATATACGGCAGACTAGCAAGTACTGCCTTGGAAAAATATGCAAACTTTTCCACATCTTCATAGATATTGTTGTATGGAGATTCTCCTGCAAAATAAAATTCATTGTCCACAAAATAAAAGTGAACACCATGATATTCCGACTCGAAAATTCCAACATACTGCCTGCGCCAGTTCAGATTTACATAAAAATGGCACAAAAATTTTAAATTTGGAAGAAATGAGCGATCCATGCAGGCGTATTTCGGAATAACTACCCGCACATCATACTCTTTTTTGTCAAAATATTTCGGAAGTGATCCGACAACATCGGCAAGACCTCCGGTTTTCACATATGGCACTGCCTCTGATGAAACAAACAGAATCTTCTTCATACATAACACTCCTTTACTTACTCTTCATCTGTAATCGTATTTTGTCCGTAATAAGAGCGATAAATTCCGAGTTGGTCGGTTTTCCTTTTCCATTGCTGATCGTATATCCGAACAGATCATCCAGCGTATCCATCTTGCCACGGCTCCATGCTACTTCAATTGCATGACGGATGGCACGCTCGACACGGCTTGGTGTCGTATCAAATTTCTTTGCAATCCCCGGATATAAAATTTTCGTAATAGAATTTAACATGTCCATATTCGTCACAGACATGATGATTGCCTCCCGCAAATACTGGTATCCCTTGATATGTGCCGGAACACCAACCTCATGAATTATCTCTGTGACATCCTCTTCCAGTGTCTGTAACGAGTACTTTTCCGGTTTCTTTTCCATCTCAACCGGTCTGCCAATTTCTTTTCGTACTTTGTTTTTTCGACGGTTGAGTGTCTTGATCCGGTCCAAAACAATATTCCGGTCAAACGGCTTCATAATGTAATAATCCGCTCCCCGCTCAAACGCGTCTTCGGTAATCTTTTCATTGCTGATCCCACTGATCATCAGAAATGTTGGCCGATTCTTTAGTGTATGATCTGCCCTGATCCTGTCAAGGACTGCCAGACCGTCCAGTTTCGGCATAATAATATCCAATAATACAACATCCGGTTCTTTTTCCCTGATCAGATGACAGGCTTCTTCTCCATCCTTTGCCATCCCGATCAGGTGCAGTTCATCATCACTGGTTACCATTTCTTCCAATAAGTCACGCATAACCTCGTTATCATCTGCAATTGCGACATTTAGTTTTCCCATGTAGGCCTCCTAGAATGTCAAATTCAGTCAAAAATAAGCATACCAGAAAGCACTGTCCGATTTTGTCAAAATTTGTCGATAAATACAGTTAAACTATATCACAACTGCCAATTTATTTCAATGTCTTATGCATTCTCTTCGAACTGGGAATTATACAGATCTGCATAAAATCCCTTTTGTGCCAGAAGCTGTTCGTGTGTCCCCTGCTCTATGATATCGCCATCTTTCATCACCAGAATCAGATCCGCATTTCTTATCGTAGAGAGTCGATGCGCAATGATAAAGCTGGTCCGTCCACGCATCAGATTATCCAATGCCTTCTGAATCCGCACTTCGGTACGGGTATCTACCGAAGAGGTTGCCTCATCCAGAATCAGAATCGGGTTATCCGCAAGGATAGCACGTGCAATTGTAAGAAGCTGTTTCTGTCCCTGGGAAACATTACTTGCATCCTCGTTTAACTCCATCTGGTAGCCACCCGGAAGTGTCTGGATAAAATGGTGGGCATGTGCGGCTTTTGCCGCCTCAATCACTTCCTCATCCGTGGCATCTAAACGGCCATACCGGATGTTTTCCATGATAGATCCCTTAAACAGCCAGGTATCCTGCAATACCATACCAAATGCATCCCGAAGCTCCTGACGGTTAAAGTCGCGGATATCATGCCCATCCACCTGAATGGCTCCGCCTGTCACATCATAGAAACGCATAAGCAGTTTGACCATTGTGGTTTTTCCTGCTCCCGTTGGTCCGACAATTGCAATTTTCTGTCCAGGTGTTACATGAGCGGAAAAATCCCTGATAATGATCTGATCCGGATTGTATCCGAAACTTACATGGGAAAAATCCACGTAACCATCCACATGGTCGAGATGCACAGCATGTTCAACCGTCAGTTCTTCTTCCTCTTCGTCCAGAAATTCAAATACGCGCTCGGAGGCTGCAGCCATCGACTGCAGCATATTTGCCACCTGCGCAATCTGCTGGATCGGCTGAGTAAAATTCCGGACATACTGAATAAATGCCTGAATTTCACCAACCCCGATGGTTCCGCGGATTGCCAGAAGTCCTCCGGAAATTGCCACTCCGACATAACCGAGGTTTCCGACAAACTGCATGATCGGCTGCATCAGTCCGGATAAAAACTGGGACTTCCATGCCGATTGAAACAGAATCTGATTGGTATCTTCAAATTTTTTGATGGTGCTCTCCTGCTTATTATATGCCTGCACCACCAGATGTCCGCCATAGACCTCTTCCACCTGTCCGTTGATATGTCCCAGATATTCCTGCTGCTGGCGGAAATATTTCTGCGAATGTTTGATAATAAACGAAATCAGGATGGCAGATACCGGAAGAATCACAAGTGAAATCAATGTCATAATTCCGGAAATTGAAATCATCATCACAAGTGTTCCGACCAGTGTCGCCACACTCGTAATGATCTGCGTCACACTCTGATTTAAACTCTGTCCAAGTGTATCCACATCATTTGTGATGCGGGATAGCACCTCTCCGTACGTGCGGCTCTCGAAATATTTCATTGGCATGCGGTTGATTTTCTCTGAAATTTCCTTACGCATGCGGTAACAGGTTTTCTGCGTGATTCCTGTCATGATCATTCCCTGTATAAAACTGAATACTGCAGAACAGATATACAGGCCAAGTGTAAACAATAACACTTTGGCAATATAGGTAAAATCAATAGATCCGGTTCCCGCGATCTTTTTTCCGAGACCTTCCACCAATGCATTCGTTGCACGTGCCATAACCTTTGGTCCGGCAACGGAAAAGACGGTAGACACCGCTGCAAAAATCATAACGGCAACAATCGCATACCAGTATCTTCCGAGATAACGAACCAGTTTTCCGATAGAGTTTTTGAAATCTTTCGGCTTTTCTCCCGGCATCATTCCTCTGCCCGGACCGCCCATCGGACCGCGAGGTCTTTTTGTACGTTGTTCTGCCATCTTATTTCACCTCCTCGGAAAGTCCCAGTTCTTTGGCAGACAGCTGACTTCTGGCAATCTGCTCGTAAACTTCGCAATTGTGCAGTAATTCCTCATGCGTGCCTTTTCCGACAATCTTTCCATCGTCGAGTACCAGTATCTGGTCCGCATGCAGAATCGTACTGATTCGCTGTGCGACAATGATCACGGTCGTATGTTCCGTCTTTGTCTCAAGCGCTCTGCGGAGTGCCGCATCGGTCTTCATATCCAGAGCGGAAAAACTGTCATCAAACACATAAATCTTTGGATTCTTTGCGATCGCTCTGGCAATGGCAAGCCGCTGCTTCTGTCCGCCGGAAACATTGCTTCCGCCCTGTGCAATCGCACTCTCATACCCATCCTGTTTGCTGTCAATAAACTCTATTGCCTGCGCAATCTCCGCTGCTTCCCGGATCTGCTCATCTGACGCATCCTCTGCCCCGAAGCGCAGATTGCTTGCAATTGTACCGGAGAAAAGAATTCCCTTCTGTGGTACAAATCCGATATGTTCCCGCAGATCCTGCAATGTATACTTGCGGATATCCGTTCCGTCAAGCGTGATCTCTCCGCCTGTCACATCATAAAAACGCGGAAGCAGGTTGACCAGCGTAGATTTACCACATCCGGTACTTCCGATAATTGCAGTGGTCTTTCCCGGCTCTGCAACAAAATCAATGTCCGAAAGCACATCTTCCGTGGCTCCCGGATACCGGAAATTTACATGATGAAAGGCAATCACACCCTCACACTGTTCCATGGCAACCGGCTCTTTCGGATCTGTAATCGTACTTTTTGTGCGTACAACCTCATCTATACGCTCTGCAGCCACACCGGCTCTCGGCATCATGATAGACATCATGGTCAGCATCAGAAATGCCATAACGATCATCATTGTGTAAGTAATAAATGCCGTCATGGAACCAACCTGCATATATCCGCCATCAATCCGCTTTGCGGCAACCCACACAATCAGAAGCGTAATGCAGTACATGATCATCATCATTCCCGGCATCATAAATGTCATAACACGGTTGGTAAACAACTGCGTCCTTGTCAGATTGCGGTTGGCCTCATCAAACCGCTCTTCTTCCCGTTTTTCCCGTCCAAATGCACGAATGACATTTAATCCTGTCAGAATCTCTCTCGAAACCAGATTCAGCCAGTCCACGAGATTCTGCATAATCTTAAACTTTGGCATGGCAAGGGAGGTAAGAAGCATTACAAACCCAAGAATAACAAGCACCGCAAGCGCGATCGCCCATTCCATTCCTGCATGGGTCTGTGCAACCTTAATCACACCACCGATTCCAATGATCGGAGCATAAAGAATCATTCGCAGAAATACTGCAGTCACCATCTGAATCTGCTGTACATCATTGGTACTTCTCGTAATCAGGGATGCCGTTGAAAAATGATCCATCTCTGCATTGGAGTACTGTACGACATTGCGGAATGTCTTATCACGCAGATCTCGTCCGATGGATGCTCCCACACGGGAAGCACAATATCCGACAACCACTGCCGCCATAACCATCAGCAGCGCAAAACCAAGCATCTTGGCTCCGGTGGTCCATAAGTAATGTTTCTGAATGGCATCTACATCCACACCTGCATTTTTATCACAGGAGATCGCATAGGTCACACCCATGGATTTCAATGTAGAAGATCCGATCGCATCAATCTGTCCGGACACCTGCTTTCGCATCTCAAGAATCTGCTGATCCGGTACCTGGCCGGCTGCCAGTGCCTGCATCAGCTGCTTCATATCTACCTGCGTCCCATCCGTTCCCATTTTCCCCGTGAAAGCCTTCTCGTCAATATCGGACTCCTTCATCTGGGACATCTGATATACCATGACGATCGGCTCCAACAGAGACTCATCCATATCGTCAAGCGTATCCTCTTCACAATTTCTCACATAGTTTCCATCTTTTTTCGGCTCCTTATAACAGGCGGCAAATGTTTTCTTTTCCCTGCTGGTCATAAAAAGCTGTGCTGACACAAAATCTTCCTGTGTCATTTCTTCCGGAAGAATATGCTCCACTCCGCTGCTCATGATTCCGACATCGATAATATCTGATGTATACTGTGGCAGGGACAGATCACAAAATGCCTGCATCACAAGAAAAGCCACAATAACCAGAATCCATTTCCAGTATGGGAGCATGTTTTTAAATATTTTTCCCATGATTTAACTCCTTTTCATATGCATAGCTTTTATACTATCACGAACTGATTTCCAGAACAATTCCTATTATATAAAACTTTTCTTAAATTAAAATGAAATGTGTGGTGCAACCACGGGCACCACACATTTTATGTTCTGATTTTATACCGCAGGGGTTACATAACCTGCCAGCTTCATTTCTTTTGTAAAATCATCGACAGACATTCCCGCTTTTTCCGCACCTATTTCCACGGGGATGATCCCATCTTGCACCAGGGATGCATATGCACGAATCTGTCCTTCTCGCTGACCTTCGCGCTGGCCTTCAATTCTGCCCTCTCGCTGCCCTTCCATACGTTCCTCATTCAATTCATCCGCCATTAAAACACGTAATGCCTCACACATGATCCTTTCACTTCCTTTCCATTCCCGTACTTTCTCCATGTTACTGTTTACAATGACCTGCAGCACGATATCTGCAAGATTCTTCTCCCTCTCTGCAAATGCACCGACCTCTAACAAATATTGCCTCATCAGAAAAACAGTTCAGAGCAAATAAAATTTCCTGTTTGCATACTCTCCAAAAAGAGGTATTATATAGAAAAACACAGGAGGTATTCAAATGAAAGCACATAAATATTGGTCCCTTGGTGCATTGGCAACCATGATCGGAACTATCTATACCGGCTATAAAAATATGAAATCAGCTCACAAATATTTTGCCTGCAGTTCTCTTCTCTGCATGATTATGGCTATCTACTCTGGTCATAAAATGCTTTCTGCAAAATCCAGAAAAAAGAAAGACTCTGTTTCTCAAGAATCCGCAGAATAATTGAAATTATAGATGTTTTTACCCATACATACTACATGGCTTTACAAAATGATTTTATACCGCAGGGATTACATAACCAGCCTGTTTCATTTCTCTTGTAAAATCATCGACAGACATTCCTGCTTTTTCTGCACCAACTTCCACTGTAATGATTCCATCCTTTACCAAAATTGCATATGCACGAATCTGGCCTTCACGCTGACCTTCCACGCGTTCTTCATTCAATTCATCTGCCATTAAAACACGTAATGCCTCACACATTGTCTGTTCACTTCCTTTCCATTTTTGCACTTTCTCCATGTTACTGTTTACAATAACCTGAAGCACAACATCCGCAAGATTCTTTTCCCTCTCTGTAAAAACGCTAACTTCCTGCAGATACTTCCACATCAGCGGTTCATCCAAATTGTCAGTCAGTGCCTTGAGCTGTACATGCAAATCCATATCCAGTTCCGATGATGCAATGATCTGCACCGGGAACATCACACCACTGACATAATAGATTCCGGCTGTTTCTTTCCTGCATTCATACCCATCACTACTTAATTTCTGAAGAAGCTTCACTGGCTTGCGGTCTCGAATCAGTGTAATGGTAATCTCCTCTGCCTGAATCTCATCCACATGATTTGGTAATACTTTATACAGGCATGCATACGCAACCGCCTTGTAAAAAGTATCAATGTTCAGCTCATCCTTCGGGGATTTATATTCAAAAATGTTGTGTTTCCGGAAGATCTTCCCGATTTCATTTTTTATTTTGCAGTCCTTCTTTACTTTTACAACCGTACAGTCAATCTGCAAGGGTTTCTCCGTAAGCTGGAACTCATCGGTAAATTCCAGATTTGCCGCATCCTCCAGCAGTTCCAGGCGCAAAGCCGAACAGAATGCCGGATGCCACTGCAGCTTTTGGGACTTTTTCTGATTCTCCTGTTGATTTTTCGTTTGTTCTTTTTCCAAATGTTCTCCTTATATTATATGTGGTTTTTGCTTTTATTTCAACGCACAAAAATTGCAGACTGTTAAACCCTGACCGTCAAACTCAGACCGTCAAAACCTGACTGTCAAAACCTGACCGTCAAAGGCACATCAAAGTTCACATCTTTCACTTATACAACAAAACAAATGGAATTTCTGGCAGGAACTGCCACTGAAAAAAGATATGTTTACTATACCATATGTTTATGACCGCTGCAAGAAAAAACATCCCAAGCTGGAAAAACAAAAAGCCATGCAATGGAAAAATCCAATACTGCATGGCTTTACAAATTTGATTTTACACCACAGGGATTACATAACCTGCCTGCTTCATTTCTTTTGTAAAATCATCGACAGACATTCCCGCTTTTTCCGCACCTGTTTCCACAGGGATGATCCCATCCTGCACCAGGGATGCATATGCACGAATCTGACCTTCTCGCCGGCCTTCGATTCTGCCCTCTCGCTGACCTTCGATTCTTCCTTCGCGCTGACCTTCCACACGTTCCTCATTCAATTCATCCGCCATTAAAACACGTAATGCCTCACACATAATCCTTTCACTTCCTTTCCATTCCCGTACTTTCTCCATGTTACTGTTTACAATGACCTGCAGCACGATATCTGCAAGATTCTTCTCCCTCTCTGCAAATGCACCGACCTCTAACAAATATTGCCTCATCAGAAAAACAGTTCAGAGCAAATAAAATTTCCTGTTTGCATACTCTCCAAAAAGAGGTATTATATAGAAAAACACAGGAGGTATTCAAATGAAAGCACATAAATATTGGTCCCTTGGTGCATTGGCAACCATGATCGGAACTATCTATACCGGCTATAAAAATATGAAATCAGCTCACAAATATTTTGCCTGCAGTTCTCTTCTCTGCATGATTATGGCTATCTACTCTGGTCATAAAATGCTTTCTGCAAAATCCAGAAAAAAGAAAGACTCTGTTTCTCAAGAATCCGCAGAATAATTGAAATTATAGATGTTTTTACCCATACATACTACATGGCTTTACAAAATGATTTTATACCGCAGGGATTACATAACCAGCCTGTTTCATTTCTCTTGTAAAATCATCGACAGACATTCCTGCTTTTTCTGCACCAACTTCCACTGTAATGATTCCATCCTTTACCAAAATTGCATATGCACGAATCTGGCCTTCACGCTGACCTTCCACGCGTTCTTCATTCAATTCATCTGCCATTAAAACACGTAATGCCTCACACATTGTCTGTTCACTTCCTTTCCATTTTTGCACTTTCTCCATGTTACTGTTTACAATAACCTGAAGCACAACATCCGCAAGATTCTTTTCCCTCTCTGTAAAAACGCTAACTTCCTGCAGATACTTCCACATCAGCGGTTCATCCAAATTGTCAGTCAGTGCCTTGAGCTGTACATGCAAATCCATATCCAGTTCCGATGATGCAATGATCTGCACCGGGAACATCACACCACTGACATAATAGATTCCGGCTGTTTCTTTCCTGCATTCATACCCATCACTACTTAATTTCTGAAGAAGCTTCACTGGCTTGCGGTCTCGAATCAGTGTAATGGTAATCTCCTCTGCCTGAATCTCATCCACATGATTTGGTAATACTTTATACAGGCATGCATACGCAACCGCCTTGTAAAAAGTATCAATGTTCAGCTCATCCTTCGGGGATTTATATTCAAAAATGTTGTGTTTCCGGAAGATCTTCCCGATTTCATTTTTTATTTTGCAGTCCTTCTTTACTTTTACAACCGTACAGTCAATCTGCAAGGGTTTCTCCGTAAGCTGGAACTCATCGGTAAATTCCAGATTTGCCGCATCCTCCAGCAGTTCCAGGCGCAAAGCCGAACAGAATGCCGGATGCCACTGCAGCTTTTGGGACTTTTTCTGATTCTCCTGTTGATTTTTCGTTTGTTCTTTTTCCAAATGTTCTCCTTATATTATATGTGGTTTTTGCTTTTATTTCAACGCACAAAAATTGCAGACTGTTAAACCCTGACCGTCAAACTCAGACCATCAAAACCTGACTGTCAAAACCTGACCGTCAAAGGCACATTAAAGTTCACATCTTTCACTTATGCAACAAAACAAATGGGATTTTCTGGCAGAAACTGCCACCGAAAAAAGATATGTTTACCATAGCATATCCCCACCTTCCTGGCAAGGAAAACTTTACGTATACTGCATATATGTAATTGCAAAACGTATTCTACCTGTGACCATCATAAAAAAGACACACAATGCGATACTCTCTCACATTGTGTGTCTTTTCTTAAATCCCCATACTAATCAAGCAAAAACAAATTCTGGGATTCCATTTTCACAGTAGTTTTTCCCACTCTTGGTGTTCCATCCGGATTTTTGGACTTATTGTTATAAATTTCAAAAACAATATCCCCTTCCTTCTTTTTGTTTTCCCCTGTCGTATCATAAATAAAATAATACTCACCCATATTTTTCAGGTTTTCAAACACATATTTTTTAGGATTCTCCTTCGTTGCTTTTCCCTCAATCAACGTTCCGTCTTTTTTGTAAATTTTATCTACGTAAGTTCCATCTTTGTATTGGATCGAACAGGTCAGCTTCGTTCTGACGGTATTCAGTTCGACCGGGCTGAAGCGAATTTTTTCCTTAGTGCCGTCAAGGTTATTTCCATATTCTTTCATCCAGTTCATCTTATACACCAGATTCGGATCACTTCCATTTCCGGACTCCTCTTTTAAAAGCTCCGCCTCTTCATTCAGGATCTCGACCATTGGTGGCTCATATGTGGTACGGTATGCGGCAATCATCGTATTAATGAAAAGTTTTGCCTCCATATCTCCATCTACCGTAGAATGACCTACTCCGGAATAAAAAACATTTCCCTTACTGTAAATATAGTAATTATTGGCGGCATCATTCGGGGAAGCCCCATAGGTGGCACCGGTTCCATCTCCGTTTGAAGCCGTACCCGCCCATGCACATGGATCTCCGTTCTCATTATCCGAAAGACAGTACCAGACCGTAACTTCCGGATCTTCCATGTCCAGCTGATACCACTGCCCATGCGTTGATGCAATTTTGAGTGTTTCGTCAATTTTAAACGGATATTCCGTAATCTGTCCCGTATTTGTCTTCGTTGCACGCGTTGTCAGGTCATTATTATTGTTAAATCCTGTCAATTTCACGTTATTGTTATTCACGCCACAGATATATTCATCATTTTTATAACTTCTGATCATATACCGGTATGGGATTATTTGATCCGTATTTTTCTTTTCCCATCCCAGACGTTTCATGGCATAGTAAGTAAATCCCTGGGTATTACCAAGTGCCGTTGTAGAAAGTGTACCGTCGCTGCCAACTGTTGTCTGGGTCATTGTATCATACTTATGTTTCGCCTGATAAGCCAGCAGTTCCTTTCGTTCGCTCTCGGTCAGCTTCCCACTCACAGCTTTATACCGGTTCATTCCCATGACATCACGCAGATATGTATTGGCAGAATATCCGAAATCCCCACTGTTCACATTATGCATAGAAGTAAAATCATGCGTAAACAAAACACTTTTTCCAGAGGCGATAAAATATTTCAGGAAATCAATCGCACCGTTTTTATTCGACATATTTACCTTATGGAACGTATCGCCAAATCCCAGAATAAACATATTGTATGTATGATACAGTTCCTTTTGTTTTTTCGACATTTTAGCTGGATTTTCGTTTCCTTTTTGGGCTGAAATATCCCTGGAATAATCATACACAAATTTCTCCCCGAAATAATTCTTCTGAAAATCAGAAACCGTAGTCGTTACCACGGAAATTTTATAATCATTCAATGCATTATAATATTTCGTAAACAGCGTATTTTCTTCCAGATTCAGATACCCCTTATTATTAGTATCCGTATCCGGCATAATCTGAAGCACCTTAATCTCCCGTTTCTGTCCGGTCTGGTTTTTTGCAACCGAGCAGCCGGTACGTGTAAAATGAATGTCCGGATTATCCTTGCGGTATACAACAATCTTCCACTGGATCAGCCCGAAGTACAGTTTGGAAAGTTTTACCGGTGTAATGTTCTGTTCCCCGTCTCCTGCCGTAAAAACATCTCCCTCATAATAAACTTCCCCTGTATCATCCGAATCATCCGCATCCCCGGAGCCATCCACATCTGCCAGCCCCTCTTCAAATTTACCATCCTGATTCTGGTCAATATAAACTTTACACTGATACTGTGCCGATGGCACATCCGTCACCTGAAAACCAAAATCAAGTTTTGATCTGCCAAAACCGTCCACATCCAGATAATTTGCCTTACTGTCATCTACGGAAACAGACGTATCATTTTTCCCCTCAGACGAAGTCGTTCCCTGATATTCATTTGGCAGTTTTGTAAACGCAATTTTCGGACAGACCTCTTTTACCTTTGCAATCAGCCCATTGGTATCTGACGTCTGGTAAATGGTTTTCTTTTTCTTCTTACTCTCCCTGACCAGATCTGCAAGGTTTGAACCGGCATCTATTTTATCGGACAGGCGATAAAGGTCATCAACCGCAACAACCGGATAACCGGCATGTAAAAAGTTCTCCAGTTCCGCTTTCTTAATCTTTGTAATGTCATTTCCCGGGAAACGGAGTGTCGTATCCTCTATAACATTATTTCCGCTTCCAGCCCACAGGAACTTGACCGAACGGCTTATGCCGTCTGACCTGCTATACTCTGCACTGGTCATTTTATCTCCGGTATGGAAATATATTTTTCCATTCATGGAAGTATCATTCCACACCGTCTGATTCTCTTTGATCCATTTCACGTTGCCATCTGCATCTTTATAGGTTACATCCTTTTCTACCAGATTGTAAGCGCCCTGATCCAGCCCAAGATAAATCATGTTGTACTTGCTGTTTAGATCCTCCGTGGAACCAATAAACTCTGCCGTAGTCATATGGGTAATCTTAATATCCCCGATAAAATTCGGAATCATAAGCTGGATATAACTCTTTTTCAGAGAGTATCCGTTCTTTCGGTCATAGCATGGCTCAATATCCAATATCCGCAGTTCTCCATCCACATGATCCTTTGATGTTTTATATCCGAGAATATAACGGACTGCATCTGCCGGTGTCGCTTTGGGATCATTTCCCGTAAATTCCTTAAAATCCGTAAACTTAGAATTCGGATCCGATGCTGGAACCGTCCCCGTGCCAAATGCCTGTGTGGAAGTTGTATCCCCTTTAAACACAAACAGTCTGCCATTTAAATATCCCTGATTTTCATCGGTAGAAATATTTCCGGCAGTCATATACTTCTCCCATTTATCCTGCTTCGTCCAGTAATGGTACCAGTTCTCGCCGATCACACGTCCATCCACATCGGACGGAAGAAATGTAAACATAGACCAGTATGTCTGCGCATCGCCCGTCTGTGCAGTAAACACACCAGTCTCAACTCCATTAATTTCTTTCTTTTGAATCAAGGCATCTTCTCCATCCAGATACAACCGCTGAAACAGTTCAGAATCCATGGAAAACAGCATGACTGCCAGTTTATACATATTATTGTTATAGCCCGTATCGGTATAAGTATAAATGGTTGGATTCATATTCCAGTCCAGAATATGAAACGTAACCGATTTTCCCCCACTTAAAGATCCCTGTGTAGCTATATACACCCCGGAATCCATAAAAATCGGGGCATAGTTTTCCTCCTGATTGATCTTCTTATACATTTTCTTGACAACATCCCAGCTGATATCTTTCGATCCATTAAATCCATCCGTATACGAAGAAACAGACGAATGCTTTCCGTACCTGTTGTGTTTTCTCCAGATCTCTCTGATATTATCACCCCCGGAATGTACCTTTGGGGAAACCACATACAGATCCGCATAATCTGCCCATTCCGGCTGTGCATTCAGCTCTTCCGGTGTAATCGTTTTAATAATCACCGAATAATTGTCTGCTTCCTCCTGTGTTTTACAGCCGATACTGTCCTTTAAAAAATAATCATTGTTTTTATATAGATAGTAATTCTCTGTTACATTGATATTATCCTTTGATTTATCACCGGTACTTTTTCTTTTTGTATAAATCCGGTCGCCCTCATTGGTAAGTTCACGATCCGTCCTTTCATCAAATGTCTGATCTTTATCATCCGATTTTTCGAAATCATTTACTGTATGCCAGATAATATTTCCATGATCCTGTCTGACAAACGATAAGCTTTCATTTCCGTCTTCCCCTTTTACAATTTTTTGGACAAACGTTCCTTCCCCATCTTTGACGCGCTCATAGTATCCGGTATATTCTGCATCTTTCATGCCATCATCACAGACACGCATATTTCCAGAATATTTTGAAATGTCCCCTTCCGGCTCATCCGGGAAAAAATAAGCCTTTTTCTGTTCGTATTTTGCACCGGTTATGGATGTAACCGTTGTAAGATCCCCATCCCCATAACGCATCTCTTCCACATTTACCGGTTCACATCCACTGATCTGGTATCCAAACTCTGCGTATTCCTCATAAGGCACAATTTCAAGAATCAGAAACGGGTTTTCCTTTGTTCCAAGCTTTGCCGCTGCGGCATTCGCATCGTAAATGTTGCGCTTCGACTCCGGAATCTGCTCTATCTGGTCAACGACTCCTCTTGTCATCACCGGAAGTTTTTCATCCGCCTTTAATTTATTCCGGTACCCGACAACCCCAAGACAGACAACAAGCACCCCCAGCATACAGACTGCGGATGCAATTCTCTTTTTCCTGTTTCCGTTATTTTTTTTCTGCCGATGCCATCTTACCATCTTCAATACGAACGCCCCTTCCTTACCTGAGTACATTTCTCAGCTTGAATTCATTTTGTATCGTATACTTCTGTTCCAGATATTGCATATCAAAAGAAACCGAAACGGATGCCTTTTCCGCGGAAGCATTTACTGTGCCGGTAAATGCCGTAACATATTCGCCGATCAGATTTTCCTGCACCTCATCCGTAGCTGCAGAAATCACCGTTGTATCGGTTTTTGGATCTGCCACAGCCATTTTCTTTGTATATAATTTCTTTCCACCTGCAGAGATCCAGATCACCCGCTTGCTTGCAGCCTCCGGGGCTGCGGCACCTGCCGGATTTGTTATCGAAGGTGTCCCCGGAATCTTATATATGACGATTCCTTCTACACCGGATACCGAAGGATCAAGCTTTTCCACCCGGTTTCCCTCCATCACCCACATACCAATCTGTTCCATCAGAATCTGTGACTCCGACTGTAAATCAATCTGTGCGGATGCATGGTTATAATTTTTGTGCGCCATCCCCAGAAAAAGAATTGCAGCGCCAAAAATAATCGTTGAAATTGCAATCGCAATAATCAGCTCCACAAACGTAATTCCACTATGATCTTTTCGCACACTGCCACTCCTTTCCAAAGTTATTTCTCAATAAAATGTTTTCCGGTATCACTTACCAGCTTTACCGTATATGCCGGTACTCCATCAATATAGATGGCACTTACATTCGTATTTGCCGTATCAAAGCACGCCGTTTTCGTGTAGGCAATCTTGATATAATTTCCACCGGCACCTTTTTCCGTCACCTCATTGCCCGTGCTGCTGTCCATCCGGATTTTGATGGTATTGTTACACAACCGCGTACCGTCATCCGTCAGCTTCGTATCATCAAAACTGCTTAAATTATCCGGAAGAATCCGCATATAATAGCCATTGTCCAGTTTATAAACATACATATAGTA
>ENA-OYYC01000373-OYYC01000373.1-human-gut-metagenome-genome-assembly--contig:-NODE-373-length-26229-cov-8.488806_pt1 | contig 26229 bp, 18 predicted proteins | sample MGYA00243242_ERZ653433 | MGnify/ENA primary metagenome ERZ653433 (study PRJEB26926, sample SAMN06165127) | human gut metagenome | biome: ENVO:00009003; feature: ENVO:2100002; material: ENVO:00002003... | reverse complement strand
GAGCCTTATCGTCGGCAGCGTCAGATGTGTATAAGAGACAGGACACGGACAGCCAGCGGAAACGGACGCGGGCAGCCAGCGGGAAACGATGCGGGGGGGGGCAGGAAACGGAGGCTCCGGTCAGCGGACGACCACCTCGGTCGGCCCGTTATAATCGACGCCCTGCGAGCCGAGGCGATAGACGGTCGTAAGGAAAGGGTTGTCGCGCGTGTCGGCCTGCAACTGCCCCGAGCAGGGGGTCAGGTCGAGCGTCACCAGCAGGTTGCCACGGCAATCGAGCTGGCGCAGGGAAGAGTTGGATTTCAGGTCGAGGCGTGCGAGCAGGTTCCCGGCACAATCGAGCCCCGCCAGCCCGCGCAGGCCGTCGATGTCGAGCGACGTGATTTCGTTGTCGCCGCAATCGAGCTTTTGCAGGTCGGGGCATTTGCGCAGGTCGAGCCGCGTGAGGTTATTGCCGCTGCAATCGAGCTCGCGCAGGCGGGAAAACTCGCCGATCTCCCACATCGCGGAGATGTTGCGGCCGGAGCAATCCATCACCAGGACGCGCTGCGCCTCGTAGCGCGAAATGCGTCCGTCGTGATCCAAATCGAACATTCCGAGACAGAATTGCTCGAAGGCGGGGTCTGTGAATGTAATATAAATACGCTTGTTCTTATCATCCTGCTCGTTCTCAGCAAGGCCGCAGGCCGTGAACAGCAACAGAGCGAGGGCAGGGATAAAGCGCAGCATGGCCGGATCAGATATTCACGTCGTCGTCGGAGTCGCCGCCGCCGTCATCGGAATTGGCGTCGTCCTGGATTTCGTCGGCGCCCTTGATTTCGTCGTCGTAGTAATCCTTGTCGTCCTCCTCCTGCGCATTGTCGTCGATCTTCACGTCGATCTTCACCATATAGGCGATCTCGTCGGTATCGAACGGCACGGCATAGAAAAAATCGCCGTTGGGTTTGTCCACGCGCATCATCGCTTCGGTGAACCCCAGCGGGTATTTTTCCTTTACGGCATCCTGCAGTTCGGGAGTCAGGTTGTGAAAGCTCGTTACGATATGTTTCTTCGTCGTATTCTGTTTAGCCATAGTAATGCTTGGAAATTTTCTGCAATTATAAGCAAAATTTACATATCGCACCACATCCGTAATTTTTTTTTGCATTTTTTTTGAATTTGCAGGATGTTATAAACAAAATACGTACCTTTACGCAGGTTATACTTATATTATGATACGCGAGAAAATCGAAGAGCTGCGGCGGCAGCTCGAGTACCATAACTTCAGATATTACGTCGAAAACGCCCCTGAGATCTCCGACTTCGAATTCGACACGATGATGCGCGAATTGCAGGATCTGGAACGGGCGCACCCCGAACTGTCCGACCCCAATTCGCCCTCGGTGCGTGTCGGAAGCGACATCACGTCGGAGTTCCGGAGCGTAAAGCACCGGTTCCCGATGCTTTCGCTCGGCAACACCTATTCGCTCGACGAACTGCATGAATTCATCGCCCGCATCGAAAAGGAGGCCGGGCCGACGGAGTTCGTCTGCGAACTGAAATTCGACGGCACGGCCATATCGCTCACCTACGAGGACGGGCGGCTGCTGCGTGCCGTGACGCGCGGCGACGGCACGCAGGGCGACGACGTGACGGCCAACGTACGTACGGTGCGCACGGTTCCCCTGCGCCTGAGGGGCGACGACTGGCCGCCCTACTTCGAAATACGGGGCGAGATCCTGATGCCCTACGCCTCGTTCGACAAAATCAACGCCGAGCGCGAGGCGGCCGGGGAGACGCTCTTCGCAAACCCGCGCAACGCCGCGGCGGGGACGCTCAAGCAGCAGGCGTCGTCGGTGGTCGCACGCCGCGGCCTGGACTGCACGCTCTACCAGTTGGCGGGCGACGACCTGCCCTTCACGAACCACTGGGAAAGCCTGCAGAAAGCCCGCGAGTGGGGATTCAAAGTCTCGGACGCGGCGCGCATATGCCGCACTGCGGAGCAGATCGACGCCTACATCGCCCACTGGGACGAGGGGCGCCATGCCCTGCCCTTCCCGACCGACGGCGTGGTGATCAAGGTCAACGACTTCGCCGTAAGGCGGCAGCTGGGATTCACGGCCAAGGCCCCGAAATGGGCCGTGGCCTACAAGTTCAAGGCCGAGCAGGCGCTCACGCGGCTGGACAGCGTGTCGTTCCAGGTGGGACGCACGGGAGCCATAACGCCTGTGGCGAACCTCGAACCGGTGCTGCTGGCCGGGACGACCGTGCGGCGTGCGACGCTGCACAACGCCGAGCAGATGGCCCTGCTGGACATCCGCCCGGGCGACATGGTATACGTCGAGAAGGGCGGCGAGATCATCCCCAAGATCACGGGGGTAGACCTCTCGCAGCGGCCTGCGGACAGCAAACCGTTCGAATACATCACCGTATGCCCCGAATGCGGCACGCCGCTGGTGCGCTACGAGGGCGAGGCGAAGCACTACTGCCCCAACCAGGGGGGATGCCCGCCGCAGATCGTCGGGCGCATCATCCATTTCATCCGCCGCAAGGCGATGGACATCGAGGGGCTGGGCGAGGAGACCGTGGAACTGCTCTATGAGAACGGGCTGGTGCACGACGTGGCCGACCTGTACGACCTGAAGGCCGGACAGCTGGCGGAATTGCCGCGGCTGGGCGAAAAGTCGGCCGACAACATCATACGCAGCATCCGCGGATCGGTCGAGGTGCCGTTCCGCCGCGTGCTGTTCGGACTCGGCATCCGCTTCGTGGGCGAAACGACGGCCAAATACCTCGCGGAGCATTTCCGCTCGCTCGACGCCGTGATGCGGGCCACGCGCGAGGAGCTGACCCAGGCCGACGAGGTGGGCGGACGCATCGCCGACGCGATCATCGAATATTTCGCCGACGAGCAGAACCACGCCATCATCCGCCGCCTGCGTGCCGCGGGGCTGAAGTTCGAGGAGGAGGCGCGGGAGCTGGCGTCGGAGTCGCTCGCAGGCCGCAGTTTCGTGGTGTCGGGCAAGTTCTCGCGCAGCCGCGACGAAATGAAGGAGCTGATCGAAATGCACGGGGGCAGGAACCTCGCGGCCGTATCGGCCAACGTCGATTACATCGTGGCGGGCGACAACATGGGCCCGGCGAAGCTCAGGAAAGCCGAGAAGCTGGGCGTGAAGATCATTTCCGAAGAGGAGTTCATCGCCATGGTCGGCGGGCAGCAAGCCCCGGCGGCAAACGGGACGGAAGCCGACGGCGCAACAACGGCAAATAACGGCGGCAGGAACAATGGCGCCCCGGCCGCGGCGGAAAAGGCCGGATCGGAAGGCGACGGTGCAATGCCCCATAGCGCCGGACGTAAAACCCCGGAGCCGGCAGCGACAGCCGATGATGCGGGTGCGCCGGGAAAAGGCACGGTGGACAAGCCTGAAAAAGACACCGCGGGAAAGCCGGGGAAAGACACGGCGAACAAGCCTGGAAAGGACACCGCGGGAAAGCCGGAGATACCGGGCCGGGGAAAACAGGTGAAACCCTCCGGGAAGAAGGGGGCGGAAGCGGCCGCGACGGAAGGCGGGGACGGCGAACCCGTCCAACAAGGCGAGTTGTTCTGAGCCCCGCGGAAAAGGAATACGCATAAAAAACTACATAATGCCAAACAGAATCATATGATACGACACAAGCTCTGCGGCGTGGGGGCCGCCATGATAACCCCCTTTACACCCGAAGGAAAAGTTGACTATCAGGCGCTGGCACGCATGATCGACTATGTGATCGAAGGCGGCGTGGACTACATCGTGGCGCTGGGCACCACGGCCGAGACGCCGACGCTCTACATGCCCGAGCGCGCCGTGATAGCCATGTTCATCACCAACCACATCGCGGGGCGCGTACCGCTGGTGATGGGCTGCGGCGGCAACTCGACGTCGGAGGTACTGGATCAGCTGCGCGAATTCGACCTGCGGGGCGCCGACGCCATCCTGAGCGTTACGCCCTACTACAACAAGCCCTCGCAGGAGGGGCTCTACCAGCATTTCCGCACCGTATCGGAGCACTCGCCGCTGCCGGTGATCCTCTACAACATCCCGGGACGCTCGGGCGTCAACATGACGGCCGAGACGACGCTGCGGCTGGCTCGCGGGATGAAGAACGTGATCGGCATCAAGGAGGCATCGGGCGACATCGAACAGATGCAGCACATCCTCGACCGGCGCCCCGAAGGGTTCATCGTGCTGTCGGGCGACGACGGCATGACGCTCGAGCTGATGCGCCGCGGCGGCGACGGCGTGATCTCGGTGGCCGCGAACGCTTTTCCCAAGCGGTTCATGGAGTGTGTGAACTACGCCAAGGCCGGGGAGTTCGACCGTGCGGAAAAGGCATACGAATGCCTCGACGAAGCGGTGCACGCCCTGTTCGAAGAGGGCAACCCCGTGGGGGTGAAGTGCGCACTGGCCGAAATGGGCATAATCGGCCCGACGATGCGGCTGCCGCTCGTCGAAGGTTCGGGGGCGCTGCGCGAAAAGTTCCGCAAACTGATCGCGGAATACGATTTGCGCTGATTTGAGCGTTAGTGCCTAAAATACGGACAAAACACGGATATGAAAAATTTACTGCTGACATTGCTCCTGCTCCCGGCGCTGGCCGCGGCGAAAGTCCCCGTCGAGGAGGACATCGTCGCCAAGACGTCTGACCCCGATTCGCCGTTCTACTACACATCGCTGATGATGCGCTACAACGCGGGCGACGAGACGCTCACCGACGAGGATTACCACTACCTCTACTACGGCTACGCCCACCAGGAGAGCTACAAACCGATGGAGGCGAACCCCGACCTGGACAAGCTGTTGATGTTGGCATCGGGGCTCGACCCCGACAACCCGCTGGCCGAAACGCTCGACGCGATGCTCTACGTGGGCGAAGATGCGCTCGCCCGCGACCCGTTCAGCCCCAAGATCCTGAACCTGATGGCCTATGCCCACGGGGCGCTGGGCAACAAGCTGCAGGAGAAGATGTATTACAACAAGGTGAAGGGGGTGCTCCGCGCGATCGAGGATTCGGGGGATGCCCTCACGCAGAAGACCCCGCGCCATATCCTGATGTTCGACCATGCGCTCGACGTGATGGCATCGGAGGGTTACACCTACGGCAAGAGCCGCATCATCAGCCGTACGGTGGAATTCATCCCCTTCACGGCGCCCCGGATGGTCGGCGACAAGAAACGCAAAGGGCTCTACTACGACTTCGGCCGCGTATACTGGAACAAGCCCGAAGGATATACCTATAAACGTGACCGCACATGGCAATTCAACAACCTAAAACCCCGTACCTACAAATAATCCGGCGCACGCTGAGCCTGTTGCTGGCAGTGACGCTGCTCGCCGGGTGCGAAAAAACAGAGGAACGCGCAGGGCTGACCACGACGCAGGACGAAGTGGTATTGCGCAGCACGGCGGGTTCGGAAGCGGCATTCACGGTGTCGTCGACCGAAGCGTGGTCGCTCACCACCACGGGAAGCGGCTTCGACGTCTCCCCCACCCAAGGCGGCCGCGGGGAGACGACGGTAACGGTGAGGGCGCAGGACGACAATACGACGCCCCGGCGCAAGGCGCTGGGCAGCATGGCGCTGCGCCTGTCGTCGGGAAGGGCCGAGGCCACGGTCACCGTAGTGCAGAGCCCGACCGTCGCACCCCAGACGGTCGTCATGTACCTGCCGTGGTCGGGGAACCTGTACACGCATTTCCTCCAGAACATCGAGGACGTGAAGAAAGCCGTGGCAGGAAACATCCTGCATGACAGCCGCCTGCTGCTGTTCCTACAAACGAGCACGACGAAAGGTACGCTCAGTGAGCTGTACTACGACAACGGAGAGTGCCGCGAAACGGAGCTGCGCACGTACGAAGACCTCAACGTGACGCAGGCCGAGACCATCACCGGGATTTTCGACTACATCAAGCAGACCGCACCCGCCGAACGCTATGGCATCACGATCGGGTCGCACGGCATGGCGTGGATCCCCGCATCGGGCTCGGGCCGGAGCGCTGCCGACGCGAAGGCCGGCACGGAACCGACGGCGACAACCGTCCCCGAGAAATGGCACTGGGAATACGTTTCGCCCGACGGGCAGTTCACCCGCTGGTTCGGCGACGGCGGTTCGCGGTGTACCAACACGACGACCTTCGCCGAGGCGATAACGGCCGCAGGAATCCGGTTCGAATACATCCTCTTCGACGACTGTTTCATGTCGTCGATCGAGGTGGCGTACGACCTGCGCAAAATCACCAGACACCTGATCGCCTCGCCCTGCGAGGTGATGGCCTACGGTTATCCCTACGACCTGGTGATGCCCTACCTGTTCACCGACGGCGGCACGGGATACGACCTGGACGGCGTATGCCGGAGTTTCTACGAATTCTACGAGCAATACGAGGCCCCGAACTATAACTGCGGGGCGATCGCCGTGACGGTATGCGACCATGTGGAACAGATGGCAAAAGTCATGCGCCTCATCAACAATGCATCGCCCGCGTACATCCCCGACCCGGAGAAACCGTTGCAGCAATACGAGTACCTCTATGCCCCGACGCGGTTCTACGACCTGGCGGATTACGTCTACCAACTGTGCGACGACACCGCCCTGCTAAAGGAATTCGACGAACAGCTCGCACGCACCGTCCCCGAACGCTACCGGCTGCATACGGAGTATTTCTATTCGGGCGGCAAGAGACCGATCACGACCTATTCGGGCATTTCGACCAGCGCGCCGAGCACGAGCGGGATCGTGGTGAACAACATCCAAAACACGGGCTGGTACAAGGCGACCCACTGACAAGGCGGGCAGGCAGCATTTACCCGGCAGCATGGCGGCCTGAAGACAGCAGCCGGGAGACAGCAGCCGGAAGACAGCAGCCGGAAGACAGCAGCCGGAAGACAGCAGCCGGGAGACAGCAGCCGGGAGACAGCGGCCTGGAGACAGCGGCCGACGGGTGCAGCTGGCATAGCGGCAACAGGCACGGCGGCAACAGGTACGCGGCAACAGGTACGCGGCAACAGGTACGGCGGCAACAGGTACGGCCCGTCACCATACGCTCCCGCCGCGCGGGTGCTGTGGTTTTCCGGGCGCACCGGAATCGCCGCCATACCACAGGAATGCGGGGACATCCCGCAACCACCCGGATATGCCGGGATTATCGCTGTTAAAACAGAAGGAGGCTCCCTCGACAGGAGCCTCCCCTTCTGATTGTACCCTTATCCCTCCGGGCAAAGACCGGATGCAGGGGCTTATTCGTACTGGCCGGACTTGAGCCGTTCGACCTCCTCGCGGGAGAGGAAACGCCAAGCTCCGCGCTTGAGGTTCTTCTTGGTCAGGCCGGCATAGTAGACCCGGTCGAGCTTGGTGACCGTGTAGCCCAGGAATTCGAAAATACGGCGCACGATACGGTTGCGGCCGGAGTGTATCTCGATGCCGATCTCCTGTTTGTTCTCCTTGACATAGGAAATTTCGTCGGCGAAGATTTCGCCGTCTTCGAGCGTGATGCCCTCGGCGATGCGATCCATATCGGCACGCGCCAGGGGCTTGTCGAGCGTCACCTGGTAGATTTTCTTTTTCAGGTACGAGGGGTGCGTGAGCTGCTTCGTAAGGTCGCCGTCGTTGGTGAAAAGCAGCAACCCGAGGCTGTTCTTGTCCAGACGGCCCACGGGGTAGATGCGCTCCGTGCAGGCACCTTCGACCAGATCCATGACGGTCTTGCCGGCATGGGGGTCGTCGAGCGACGTGACATAACCCTTGGGCTTGTTGAGCACGAGGTAGACCTTCTTCTCGCCCTGCACGCGGCTGTCGTTGAATTTCACCTCGTCGGTGGGAAGCACCTTGGTGCCCAGCTGGGTGACGATCTGGCCGTTGACCGTGACCAGGCCTGCGGTGATGAAATCGTCGGCCTCGCGGCGCGAGCAGAGGCCCGACTGCGCGAGAAAACGGTTCAGGCGCATTTCGCCGACCTGCTTTTCGGGCGTGAATTTCGGGTAGGACGCCGGTTTGTCGTCGTGCTTCCTCGGCCCCGGCTTATAGGGTTTGTCGCCGAATTTACGGTCGCCGTATTTCTTATCCCCGAACTTACGTTCGCCATAGGCGGGCTTGTCGCCATACTGGCGGCGCAGTTTGTCGCCGTCGCGGTGTTCGTAACGGGGTTTATCGCCGAATTTGCGCTCGCCGTAGGCGGGCTTGTCGCCGTACTGGCGGCGCGGTTTGTCGCCGTCGCGGTTTTCGTAGCGGGGCTTGTCGCCGAATTTGCGCTCGCCATAGGCAGGCTTGTCACCGTACTGGCGGCGCGGTTTATCGCCGTCGCGGTGCTCATAGCGGGGTTTGTCGCCGTACTTGTGCTCGCCATAGGCGGGCTTGTCACCGTACTGGCGGCGCGGTTTGTCGCCGTCGCGGTGTTCGTAACGGGGTTTATCGCCGGACTTACGCTCGCCGTAAGCCGGTTTGTCGCCGAACTGGCGGCGCGGTTTGTCGAATGCAGGGCGGTTGTCCGCCGTGAAATGGGGATTGTAGGAGGCCCGCTCACGGGGCCCCTCGCTGAACGGTTGCTCCGAATCGGCAGCATCACGCTGTAAACGCGGGCGACGCTCGACACGCTCCGCCGTAGCAGTCACGGTACGCTGGCGCTTGTCGCGTCCGAAACGCGAAAGTACCGTGGTCGAGTCGTTTTTGTTGTCTTTCATACGTATTTGAATGAGTTTGTGGGGCAAAGGTAATCCATTTTTCCGGATTACGGCATATTGCAGACCCGATTTGGCGATAAAAGACAGGGGCCGTTACAAATTCGCCGCTTTTGCCTTATCTTTGCACCCGTAAACGACGTCCGGCAGGGGTTGCCGGACATCCCCGCCCCGCACCTATGAACATGAACCGCGAAATACTGCGCATCGCGCTCCCGAATATCGTTTCGAACATCACCGTGCCGCTGATGGGAATCGTGTCGACGGCCATCGCCGGGCACTGGGGCGCGGATTCGGCGGCGACGATCGGCGCACTGGCCATCGGGGTGTCGATCTTCAACTTCATCTACTGGAACTGCTCGTTCGTGCGCATGGGAACCAGCGGACTCACGGCACAGGCGTTCGGCGCAGGGAATTTCCACGAATGCACCAACATGCTCGTAAGGGCGATGGTCGTGGCGGCAGGCATGGGATTGCTGATGCTCGCCCTGCAATACCCGCTGGGCGAGCTGGCTCTGTGGGGACTGAACGGCAACGAAATGACGCGCGAATATTTCTACGCCCGCATCTGGGCCGTACCGGCGGGCATCCTCCTGTTCGGGTTCAACGGCTGGTTCACGGGTATGCAGAATGCCATGATACCGATGTTCACGGCTATTTCGGTCAACGCGGTGCATGTCTTGTGCAGCCTTTGGTTCGCCTTCGGCATGGACATGGGGATCGTCGGCATCGCCTACGCCTCGGTGATCGCACAGTGGACGGGCGTGGGACTTTCGCTGCTGCTGCTCATGCTGCGCTACCGCAAGGTGCTGACGGGCATCGACTGGGCCGAGGTATTCGACATGAAACCGCTCAAAACCTTCTTCATCGTCAACCGCGACATCATGCTGCGTACGCTCTGCATCGTGGCGGTCTACACCTTCTTCACGGGGGCTTCGGCCCGCATGGAAGACCCGGTGCTGCTGGCCGTGAACACCCTGCTGCTGCAGCTCTTCACGCTCTTCTCGTACATGAACGACGGCTTCGCATATGCCGCCGAAGCGCTGACCGGACGGTTCATCGGCGCCCGGGACGTAAGGGCGCTGCGCGACTGCCTGCGGCGCTGCATCGCATGGGGCACGGCCGTGTCGGTACTGTTCGTGGGAATCTACATCGTCTGGTGGCGCGACCTGGTGGGGCTGTTCATCGACGATTCGGCCGCAAACGCCGCGACGATCGTGGAGGTCGCCGGACGGTATATCGTATGGATCATCCTGATCCCCGTAGCCAGCGCCATGCCCTTCATCATGGACGGCATCATGGTGGGCGCCACGCAGACGCGCGTCATGCGCAACTCGATGTTCTGGGCTACGGCAGCCTATTTCGGCATCTTCTATATCGGGCATACGCTCATAGGCAACAACGCCCTGTGGCTCGCCTTCACGCTGTACATGTTCCTGCGCGGCGTGCTGCAATACTTCATGACGCACAGCCTGCGGACAATCTACCGCAAAGCCGGCGCATAAGGAAGAGGCGGTGAATCCCCGGGCAGGGAGAGGCCGGAACGGCCCGGGAGAGGCAACGTCCGGAACCTGGAAGGTTTCCTGCGATAACAGGCCGCATATCCGGGGAAAATCACTAAATTAGCGGAACGGAACCCCCAAAAGCCCGCCATGATCTTATCCGAAAACGCACTCTATATCAAATATATCCGACTGAAAGAGGCCGGAGATTTGCCGCACGAATACCCCTATACGGTGCCCGCGCTGGCGGGGTTCAGCGGATTGCGGTTCCGCCGCCCGGTGACGTTCATCGTGGGCGAGAACGGCATGGGCAAATCGACGCTGCTGGAAGCCATCGCCGTAAAAGCGGGATTCAATGCCGAGGGCGGGTCGAAGAACTTTCGGTTCGCAACGCGCGAGACTCATTCCCCGCTATACGGGAACCTCGTGCTCGGACGCGGGTTGCAGCCGCGCGACGGCTATTTCCTGCGTGCCGAGAGTTTCTACAACGTCGCCACCGAAATCGACCAGATAGCCGACGGCATACACCGCTATTACGGCGACAAGTCGCTCCACAGGCAATCGCACGGCGAAAGTTTCCTGAGCCTGCTCGAACACAGGCTCCGCGGAAACGGGCTCTATATCTTCGACGAGCCCGAGGCCGCCCTCTCGCCGTCGCGGCAGATGTATATGCTGTGCCGGATAAAACAACTCGTGGAAAGCGGATCGCAGTTCATCGTCAGCACCCACTCGCCTATCGTCATGGCCTACCCCGGCGCCGACATCTACGAGATCGCGGACAACGGACTGCAACTCACCGAACTGGAGCAGACGCCGCATTACCTGCTGATGAAACGCTTTTGCCTCGACCACGAAGGGATGCTCCGGCAGTTGGGCTTCGACATCCGGAAACCTTGAAGCGCGGGTCGCGCCACAGGCAGAATGCCCGGAGATCGGCACAACAGCACAGGCATTTCGCACGGATGCCGCACAGGATTTGCACGGACGTCTTGCACGGATATTACCCTACAAACACGACGGCACGGACATCACGACAGGCGCATCGGCGCATGAAAAATCCCGGCTCCGAAATGCGGAGCCGGGATTCCTGTAAGCGCAGGGCGGCAGCGCCGCCCCCGCAGGAGATTATTCTTCGCCTTTGGCTTCTTTGAGCAGGGTGTTGTACTTGTTGTACTTGTCCATCATGCCCTCCTCGTCGCGCAGGCGGAAGCAGATCGACTTGAGGAAGTCGAGCGTATTGACGTCGTCCTTTTTCAGCTCGTATGCCTTTTCGAACCAGGGCACGGCATCCATATAGACGGCATTCACCTCCTTCAGGTCGGTATCGTAGGCAGTCTGGCTGCTATACTGCTTCTCGTTCATCACCTTGTTCATCTCGTCGGCCTTGATCGTGTAGAACACGCCCAGGTAATAGTTGCCTTCGAACAGGTCGGGCTTCAGCTCAACGACCTTCTTGAACGATGCGATGCTCTCGTCGTAGTTTTTCAGCGCATAGAAGATACGGCCGCGGCCGAACCAGAGGTCTACGTTCTCGGGGTTGTCGGCAATGGCCGAGTCGATCAGCGTTACCAGGTCGGCAGGGTCGCCCACGCCCTCTTCGGAGGTGTAGAGCTGCATCAGGCCGTCGAGGATACGCTCGTTCTTCGGGAATTTCCCGATACCCGTGATCAGGGCGTCCTTGGCCAGCATGACATTGTCCTGGCTGACGTTCTTCAGGCCGTAGTAGCAGTGGAAGAGGTAGTAGTAGATGTTACCCTCCTCGTCGGTATACCCCAGGTCGATCGCTTTCTTGAGGTACTCGGCACCCTGTCCGAACGACGAGGGGTGCGCCGAACCGTCCACCGTGCGCAGGTAACCGGCATAGTAAAGCAGCGCGGGGTCTGCGGCTGCGCCGTAAGCGGGGCTCGACTGCGCCTGGAAAGCCGTGGCATAGGCGTCGGCGGCGGCTACGTACTCGCCCGTGTCGATGCCCGTATTACCGACCTGCGAACAGAAATCGCTGATCTGCTGCAACCCGTCCTTCGCCTTCGCAGCGCTCTTGGGGTCGATCTCGTAAGCCTTGTTGTAAGCCTCGATGGCCATAGCAGGGGCCTCTTTCAGCACCCAGTCGGTCTGCGTCCAGGTAACTACCTTGCCGTCCTTGATATAGGCGATGAAATAGGGGTATTCCCACGCTTCGTAGGGAACGTTGAGAAGCGTCACCTGCTTGGTGGCCGAAGGTTCGCCCACGGCCAGCTTCAGCATCGCGGCGTCCATGTTGACGAAGAGGCTCTTGGTCGGTTCCACGGCAGCCTCGTACAATGCTTTGCCACGGTTGATCCACGTGGAGGCCTTCGCGTTCTTCTTCGCGTCGGCGATGTCGGCGTCGCTCTTCTCGATCTTGGAGAGGAGCCCGCTCTTGTTGACTTTCTGCGCCTGAACAGCGGGGATTGCCATGAGCAGGGCAGCGAAAGCCGTCAAAAATGTTTTCTTCATAACAAATTTAATTTAAAGTTTTTCAAATTAATTTCATCTATTCCTCCGCCGGCTGTCCTGCATCGGGTGTTGCGTCCCCGGCACCGGTAGCCTCTGCGGACTGTACTTCTTCTTCATCGCCGGCAGCAGGCACGGCCATCACCGAGGCAATGGCATCGCCGTCACGCAGGTTGATGATACGCACGCCCTGCGTAGCACGACCCGCCAGGCGGATCTGCGACACGGCCGTACGTATGGTAAGTCCCGAACGGTTGATAATCATCAGGTCATTGTCGTCCGTAACGGCCTGTATGGAGATAAGTTTGCCGGTTTTCTCCGTCACGTTGATCGTCTTCACACCCTTACCGCCGCGGTTGGTGATGCGGTACTCGTCGAGGTCGGTACGCTTGCCGTAACCGTTTTCGCTCAGCACCAGTACGTCCTGCGTCGAATCGGGTTCCACACAGATCATGCCGATCACCTCGTCGGACTCCTCGATCGAGATGCCGCGCACACCGGCGCCGACACGCCCGATCGGGCGCACCGTCGACTCGTTGAAGCGGATGGCCTTGCCTTCGCGGGCCGCAATCATCACTTCGGCGTTGCCGCTGGTGAGCTTGGCCTCGATCAGCTGGTCGCCCTCGCGGATGACGATGGCGTTCACACCGTTCTGGCGCGGGCGCGAGTAGGCTTCGAGCTTCGTCTTCTTGATCGTACCGTCCTTGGTACACATGATGATGAAGTTGTTGTTCACATACTCGGCGTCGTTCAGGCGCTTGACGTTGATATAGGCGCGAACCTTGTCGTCGGGTTCGATCTGGATGACGTTCTGGATGGCGCGTCCCTTCGAGGAGCGTGCGCCTTCGGGGATCTCGTAGACCTTGAGCCAGTAGCAGCGCCCCTTCTCGGTGAAGAAGAGCATCGTATTGTGCATCGAAGCCACGTAGATGTGCTCGATGAAGTCCTCGTCGCGCGTAGCACTGCCCTTGGCGCCGACGCCGCCGCGGTTCTGCGTGCGGTATTCGGCCAGCGGGGTGCGCTTGATGTAGCCCATGTGCGAGATGGTGATGACCATGTCGTCGTCGGCATAGAAATCCTCGGGGTTGAACTCCTCGGAGGCATAGACGATCTCCGAACGGCGCTCGTCGCCGTATTTTTCCTTGATTTCGAGCAACTCATCCTTGATGATCTGCATTTGCAGGCCGACGTCGGCGAGCACCTCCTTGAGGTGGGCGATGGTTTTGGTCAGCTCGTCGCGCTCGGCGGTGAGCTTGCCGTATTCGAGCCCCGTCAAGGCGCGCAGGCGCATCTCGATGATGGCCGAAGCCTGGAGGTCGCTCAGTTCGAAACGCTCGATCATGGCCTGCTTGGCCAGGTCGGGGGTCTGCGACGAACGGATGATGTGCACGATCTCGTCGATGTTATCCTGCGCGATCAGGAGGCCCAGCACGATGTGCAGCCGCTCCTCGGCCTTGCGCAGGTCGAAGCGCGCACGGCGCACCACCACGTCGTGGCGGTGGTTGACGAAGTGCTTGACCAGGTCGCGCATCGGCAGCAGCTGCGGACGGCCGTTCACCAGCGCGATGTTGTTCACCGCGAACGAAGTCTGGAGCGGAGAGTTCTTGAAAAGCGTATTGAGCACGACGCTCGCCACGGCGTCGTGTTTGAGGATGATGATGATGCGCAGGCCGTTGCGGTCGGACTCGTCGTTGATGTAGGAGATGCCGTCGATCTTCTTTTCGTTGATCATGTCGGCGATCTTCTTGATCATCTCGGCCTTGTTGATCATGTAGGGGATTTCGGTGATGACGATGCACTCGCGGCCGCTGGGGGTATGCTCGATGTCGGTCTTGGCACGCATCATGACGCGGCCGCGGCCGGTGAGCATGGCCTCCCGGACACCCTCGTAGCCGTAGATGATACCGCCCGTGGGGAAATCGGGGCCCTTGATATACTGGAGCATCTCCTCGCCCGTGATTTCGGGGTTGTCGATATAGGCGCAGCAGGCATCGACCACTTCGCAGAGGTTATGCGGGGCCATGTTGGTGGCCATACCTACGGCGATACCGCTGGCGCCGTTGACGATCAGCAGCGGGATCTTCGTGGGCAGCACCGTGGGTTCGGGGATCGTATCGTCGAAGTTGAGCGTCCAGTCGACGGTCTCCTTGTCGATGTCGGCCATCACCTCGTCGGTGATCTTCTTCATGCGGGCCTCGGTGTAACGCATGGCAGCCGGCGAGTCGCCGTCCATCGAACCGAAGTTACCCTGGCCGTCGACCAGCGGGTAGCGCATCGACCACTCCTGTGCCAGACGCACCATCGCGTCGTAGACCGACGAGTCGCCGTGGGGGTGGAACTTACCGAGCACGTCGCCGACGATACGCGCCGACTTACGGGTCGGTTTGTCGGAGTAGAGGTTGAGCTCCGCGCTCATATCGTAGAGGATACGGCGGTGCACGGGCTTCATGCCGTCGCGCACGTCGGGAAGCGCACGCGACACGATGACCGACATCGAATAGTCGATGTACGCCGACTTCATCTGCTCTTCGATATTGATAGGAATGATACGTCCTGTCAAACCTGCATTCTTTTCTTCTTCAGTTAGCATCTTATCTCTTTAAAATTACAGTCTTTTAATGAACAAAAATACGATTTATTTCCGATCTGAGCAACTTTAAACCCATAAATATCGCATCCGGGCGGAAGATTTCCGGGACAACGCCCCGTTTTTGCCCCTTTTCCGGCGATCTGACGGCCTCAAAAAAAATTCCCGGCAGACTGACGGCATCCGCTTGCGCGTTCCGGATCGTTTCACTACCTTTGCGGCCTCTATTTCCCGAACATGGCACAGATAAACACACCCAAGGAAGTACTTGCGCTGGCTCAGAAGTCGGCAACGGGCAAAATGCAACTCCCGGCGGGCAAGACCCTCCTGCTGGCATTCCTGGCCGGCGCATACATCGCCATGGGCGGACTCTTCTCGCTGATGGCGGGGTTCGGGTTCCCCGGGGCGGCCGAAGCGCCCGGGTTGCAGCGCCTGCTCTCGGGGCTGGTATTCCCGCTGGGGCTCATCCTGGTGGTATTCGCCGGGGCGGAGCTCTTCACGGGCAACAACGCCGTGCTCGTACCCGGGGCGCTGGGCCGCAGGTACGGATGGGGCAAGGTACTGCGCAACTGGGGGCTGGTATACGCGGGGAATTTCATCGGGGCGACCTTCTTCGCCTATTTCCTGGTGGTGCTGCCCGGCGTGCTCTCGTCGGAGCTGTGGCGCGAAGCGGCCTGCAACGTGGCGCAGGCCAAGGTTTCGATGCCGTGGCTGACGGTATTCCTGCGCGGCGTGGGCGCCAACTGGCTGGTATGCCTCGCGGTATGGCTCGGGCTGAGTACCGACGACGCGGCAGGCCGTATGATGGGGTTGTTTTTCCCGGTCATGTGCTTCGTGGTGATCGGCTACGAGCACTGCATCGCCAACATGTTCTTCATCCCGCTGGGGATGATGCTGGGCGCCCCGGTGACGGCGGCGGACATGGTCGCCGCAAACCTGGTTCCCGCCACGCTCGGGAACATCGCGGGCGGCGGCATCTTCGTCGGCGGGCTCTACTGGTACCTCAACCGGAAATAGGGGTCAATCCGCCAGCCGGAGCCACAACCGCCCGTGGCGGAAATCGAAGACCACCCGGAATGCGGAGAAGAATTTTACGCCGAGGAAACCGTCGCCGGGGAGTTTCATCGGTTTGTCGAGCACCACGACAGGCAGCCCGCAGAAGGGGTAGCGCCCCATGAAAGTGGCTACGGCGGGCATCAGCACCCGCAGGGTCATCCCGCCCGGCGTCCGGCCTTCCACCAGATCGACAGGGGCACGCGACACGAATTTCCCGACCGCAGGCTTGAATGCGAAGAGTGCCAGCAGGTTGGCATTGCCCAGATCGACGACCAGCCGCATCGGCATCGCACGGCTGCGTCCCCGGACATCGGACAAGCGCACCGTATCCGCAACCCAAAACATCCCCGATTGCCCGTCGGCCACCAGTTCGTAGGCCTCCCACCCGTCGCCGGGTTGCGGCAGGCCCCCGGATGAGAGCGGACGGAAAATGCCGCGGCGGACATCGAGCTCGAAAATACCGGGCGCAGCCACGCTGTCGGTCGTGAAGGTATGGAGCGGGTAGAGCAGGTCGCAGGGCTTGCGTCGCCGCAGATCGACGACATAGCTCTCGCACAAACTGCGCGTATCCCCCACCCTGATCCCCGGTGCCAGTTTATAGCGGGCCGAATAGTCCGTGCCGCCGGCCATGCGGAAACGCACGGGGCGTTCGAGTTCGACGGGTTCGAAAAGCCCGGGGTGCGACCAGACCAGCGCGCTGTCGACCAGCGGAAAATAGACGCCCGATTCGAGAAACACCCGCACCGGTATGGAATCCCCTACGAAAGACGCCGCATAGAGCAGATCGCGCTCGGAGGTAAGCTCCCATGCCGTGCCGGAAGGCAGCTGCCCGCCTGTCGGCGACGGGTCTTCCGGCGCCGCAGCCAGCGTCGCCGCGGGGATGGCGACGGACAACAGCAGCATGATCGGCCGGCGGAACATGGTCAGCGGAAGTCGATGAATTCGTACCCGGCGTAGTTATCCTTCGCAAAGGCCTTGAGCGGCGTTTCGAGGGGCTTGATGCCCAGCACCGAAACCTGCACCTGCTCGCCGTCGTAATCGTAGCGGAGCGACACGGGACGCATCGCGGCGGTATCGACCGTAAGGACGATATTGCCCGCCGAGGAGGTATTCCCGGGCGCAGGGGTCAGACGCACCACGGCATGCCCCTCCTGCTCGCCGGCGAGCGAGGCCGCATATTCGCTGCCAAGGAAATCGAAGGCATGGACGGGGTTATTGAGGATATTGCGGCTGTCGGTGTCGACCACGTCGATCGTCACCTCGCGGCGGCGGTTGTCCACCTCGTAGCGAACGGCTCCGTCGCAGTAAACCTCGGCATCGCCCAGCACGAGGTAATAACCTTCCCCCTCGACGGCATAGCGCCCGCGCGTGACGTATTCGTCCGAGCGCACCTCGAACGACACCCCGTAGGCACCCAGTGCCCGGAAGCCGTCACGAACCCCGGCAAGTATCCCGGCGGCACGGTCGGCGGCCGGAGGCAACGGGCTGGCCCCCTGCGTCGCACCGGCGGCAGCGGCCGAAGCCGCGGAACCGGAGGAGAAACCCGCCGCGGAACCGGAGGTGGAAGCGGCGTAAATAACGGGCGACCCATGGAAGCCAAAGAGCGCATGGAAGCCCGGGGCGGGATCAGCCTGAAAACCGGAGGCCGAGGCGTCGCGGCAGGCAAAGGCAGAGGCAGAGGCGGGAACCGCCGGGAAATCAGAGGCGGCCGCAAATCCGCAAGCAGCCGGCACATCCGCGGCAACGGGGACTGCGGCGACGGGGAGTGCGGCGACGCATTGCATCGCGGAAAGCAGCAACAGGAGGGACAGGAATCGTTTCATGGCAGCATCAGAATAGGCCCAGCTCCTGCAACTTGGCTTCGAGCGAGGGCATGTCATGGAAAAGGATGTCGCGCGGCTTGGCTCCCTGCTGACGGCCGACGATGCCGGCACGTTCGAGCTGCATCATGATGCGCCCGGCACGGTTGAAGCCCACCTCGTAGTTGCGCTGGATCATCGAGGTCGAGATATTGCCGCCCGAAACGGCGTCGCGGGCGATCTCGGCGAAGAGCGAATCGTATTTCACGGGGGCGGAGTCCTCGCTGCCCATACTCCCCGAAGAATCGCCCGTATCGGGCGTATAGTCGGGCAGCGAATAGGCCGAGGTATAGCCCTGCTGCTTCGATATATACTCGACGATGCGTTCGACCTCCTTGGTTTCGACCAGCGCGCACTGGATACGCGTCAGTTCCCCGTCCTTCGAGAAGAGCATGTCGCCGCGGCCGATAAGCTGGTTGGCCCCCGGCTGGTCGATGATCGTACGCGAGTCGATCATCTGCATCACGCGGAAGGCGATACGCGCGGGGAAATTGGCCTTGATACCGCCCGTGATGACCTTCACGTCGGGGCGCTGCGTGGCGATGATCAGGTGGATGCCGACGGCACGCGCCTTCTGCGCGAGGCGCATGACGGGCCCCTCGACCTCGCGGGCGGTCATGATCAGGTCGGCGAACTCGTCGACCACCACGACGATATAGGGCAGGTAGCGGTGCCCGTTGAGCGGGCTGAGCCGCCGGGCGGTGAATTTCTCGTTGTACTCGGCGATATTGCGCGCCCCGGCTTTCTTGCAGAGTTCCAGGCGGCTGTCCATCTCCGTGCAGAGCGAATTGAGCGTGTAGACCGCCTTCTTGGGGTCGGTGATGATGGCATCGTCCTCGGACTCCATCTTGGCGAGGAAGTGGCGCTCGATCTTGGCATAGAGCGAGAACTCGACCATCTTGGGGTCGATCATCACGAACTTGAGCTGCGCGGGGTGCTTGCGGTAGAGCAGCGAGGTGATGATGGCGTTCAGCCCCACGGACTTACCCTGTCCCGTGGCGCCCGCCACCAGCAGGTGCGGCATCTTGGCCAGGTCGAACACGTAATTCTCGTTCTGGATCGTACGGCCGATCACCACCGGGAGCTCGGCCTTCGACTCCTGAAAACGCAGCGAACGCACGGCGGAGTACATCGACACCACCTGCTTGTCGCGGTTGGGCACCTCGATGCCGATGGTTCCCTTGCCGGGGATAGGGGCGATGATGCGGATACCCAGCGCCTTGAGGCTCTGGGCGATGTCGTTTTCGAGCCCCTGGATCTTCGAGATCTTGACGCCTTGCGCCTGCACGATCTCATAGAGCGTCACGGTGGGGCCGACCGTGGCCTTGATACGCTGGATGGGGATGCCGAAATTGCGGAGCGTATCCTCGATCTTGGTCTTGTTCTCGAAAATCTCCTCGTCGCTCACTTCCGAGTCGGAAACATAGTCTTCGAGCAGCGTCACGGGCGGCTTGTGGTAGTTCACGAGGTCTTTCAGCGGGTCGTAGCTCTCGGTCGGGATCGCCTTTTCATCGACCAGGCGGGCTTCGTTGGCCTCGACGGTCACGACGACGCCCCCGGCAGGAACGGGTATCTCGGTAAACGGCCCGTCGGGGAGCGGCTCCCCGGATACAGGAGCGGCAGCGGAGGGCACCCCGGCAACAGAGGGCATCCCGGCAGCCGGGGCCGGTGTCCCGACGGGGTCTTCCCCGCCCAGGGATAATTCGGTGAAAGGTTCGTCGGACACGGGCGCAGCAGGCCGGACAGCAGTGCCGGCGGCAGGACGCACCGCGGGGCGTTCCAGCTCGACAAGCCCGCTGGGACCGATCACCAGCCGGCCTTCGGGGCGCGACAGGTCGACCTCGGTAAACTCGCCGTCGTCATCGGATGCGGCGGCCTCTGCCGCCTGCGGGGCTTCGGGCACAATGGGCATGCCGTCGGGGCCCAGTTCCACGAACGGATCGTCGTCCGCATCGCGGCGGGCGGCCTGCCCGGCGGCGGTAGTCCCGGCGGCAGCAGGCCCGGGAGTACGTACGGCGCGGGGCATTTCCGGCACCGGACGCTGCACGGCCAGTTCGGGTTCGGGACGGCGCACGACCACCTCGGGCTCCGCCTTCACGGCAGACTCCACGGCCGGAGTGTCGGCCGACCGCTTGGCAGGCCTCTCTCCGGGATTCCCGACGGATTCCGCGGCTACGGCAGCCGCATCCCCGGCGGCGTCGGACGGTTGCCCGTGCGCGTGCACGACCTTATGTTTGACGATCTCTACGATCCTGCCGCTCTTGTCGACCATGACGTTGCCCGCACGGTTGACCTTGTTGATGAAATTGCGGTTGATGAATACCCCCGTAAGGATCCAGCAGCCCAGCAGCAGGATCAACGTCCCCAGCACCCCGATATGCGTGCGCAGCAGCGCCGCGGTCTCGATGCCGAAGGCACCGCCCCACCCCGTCGAACTGCAAAGGCTCCACTTGTCCGAGAAGGCGAAGCCCAGCGTCAGCGAACTGAGGATCAGGACGAGGAAAAGCGAGAGGATCGAATGGTTGAACAGCAGCGGGCGCTGGCGGATGACGCGCACGCCGACGAGCACCACCATCACCGGGATCAGGATGCCGGATACGCCGAACGAGTTATCGACCAGCATGCGTCCCAGCCTGGCACCCGCCCAGCCGCAGAGGTTTCCGGGCTCGACGCCCAGCGTGGCACGTTCCTCGGGCGAGAGCAGCAGTCCGCTCTGGTCGGCCGCCCAGGTGAAGAACGAGAACAGTACGGCCGAGGCGGCGAACAGCCCGATGAAAAGCAGCAGCAGGCCCGCGACCCAGCGTGCACTGTCGCTGTTGGAACGCTGGACTTTCTGCCGTCCGTTGGGGGATGAGGATGTATTTTTAGATGCCATCTGTGTTGCGCTTGATTTTTATCAAGCGAAGTTACGCATTTTTTTTGACATTTCGGAGCCGGCGCCGACTTTATTGAAACCGGAACCGTATCCGGCGGGCATAATTGCAAATAAATCGTTATCTTCGCACACGTTTCAGCAGGCTGCGGCCCGCATGGGAAGGCCGGCACTCCGCACGGCGCCCGCAAACACGCCACGCCTGCGCGACATTTAAGGATATATTGCGCACCCACTAAAAACCGAATGAAGAAAATGATCCGGAACACAGGACAGAAGGAACACATCGTATGGCTGGACGTCATCAGGCTGGCTGCCATACTGATGGTGATCGGGGTTCATTGCATCGACCCCTTCTACATTTCGCCAGCCATGCGGGGCATCCCCGAATATACGCACTGGGCGACCGTCTACGGTTCGCTGTTCCGCCCTTCGGTGCCGCTGTTCACGATGATGACGGGCTTACTGCTGCTGCCCGTGCGGCAACCGCTGGGGACATTCTACAAAAAACGTATTTTCAGGATCCTTTTCCCCGTGCTCATCTGGTCGGTACTCTACAACATGTTCCCCTGGTTCACGGGGGTGCTCGGGCTGCCGGAAAACATCATCGGGGATTTCTTCTGCTACACGCAGGGGCACGAATCGCAGGCGCTGGGCGACTCGCTCAAAGACGTGGCGATGATCCCGTTCCAGTTCAGCTTCAAGGAGAACCACATGTGGTACATGTATTTGCTGATAGGGCTCTACCTCTATATGCCGTTCTTCTCGGCATGGGTCGAAAAGGCGACCCGGAAAGAGATGCGGGCCTTCCTGGCGATCTGGTTCGTCTCGCTCTTCCTGCCCTACATGTCCGCATACATAGCCCCCTATTTCGGGGTCGGGTACCTGTTCGGCGAAAGCACCTGGAACGCATACGGGCTGTTCTACTATTTCGCGGGGTTCAACGGGTACCTGCTGCTGGGGCACTACATGAAGAAAGGCAACGATTGGAGCATGGCAAGGACACTTGCGACCAGCGTCATACTATTCGGAGCCGGATATTGCATCACCTACACCGGATTTGCCGCGGCAGCGGCCGACAGCATGTCGACGGAGGCGGACATGGAACTGTTCTTCACCTTCTGCAGCCCGAACGTGGCGATGATGACCGCGGCGGTATTCCTGCTGATGCAAAAAATCCGCATCCGGCGCCAAACCATCGTCAGGCTGCTCGCCAACATGACCAAATGCGGGTTCGGGATCTACATCGTGCACTATTTTCTGGTAGGGCCGTTCTTCCTGCTCATCGGCCCGTCGTCGCTGCCCGTCCCGCTGCAAGTCCCCGCCATGGCAGCATGTATCTTCGCCGTCGCATGGGCATTTACGGCACTGGTATACAAACTATTGGGCAAAAAGGCCGTATACATCATGGGATAGCCCGGCCGCGGGAGATATTCCAACGAGCCGACGGGCTGCATCCTTTTCGGAGTGCAGCCCGCCGGCTCGTTGGAAGGCAGGTCAGACCGACGCCTGCGCCTTGCGTTCCAGACGGAGGCGGTAGGCCTCGTCGGCAAAGGTGCGGAACGTATATTCCGCGCGGTGGGCGGGGGCGGCGCGCAGGCCGTAACGGTCGAGCAACTGCACGACGCGGCGGGCGACGGCGGGCGACGGGTCGACGACCGTGACGCCGCGGCCCGCGAGGACACGTTCGAGAACGGGCAGCAGGAAAGGATAGTGCGTGCAGCCGAGCACGATCTGGTCGGCCCCGTGCTCCAGCATCTCCGCGACGGCGGCACGGACGGTGGCCTCGGCCTGGGGCGTCGCCTCCAGATCGTTTTCGACCAGTTCGACGAAGCCCCGGCCGGGTGCCGTGACGAGGTCTACGCCGTCGCCGTACCTGGCCGCCGTGCGGCGGAAGAGTTCGCCGTCGAGGCTCCGTTCGGTGGCCAGCACCCCCACTACCCCGCTGCGGGTCGCCAGGCAGGCGGGTTTCACGGCCGGCTCCATGCCCACGATCGGCATGGGGGCGTATTTCTCCCGCAAAAAGTCGATGGCGGCGGCCGTAGCGGTATTGCAGGCCACGACAACCAGCTTGCAGCCCTCTGCCACGAGGCTGGCGACGGCCTCGTCGGCAAGGCGTTCGACCTCCTGGCGGGGGCGCGACCCATAGGGGCAGTTCTTACCGTCGCCCAGGTAGACGAGCGACTCCGTGGGGAGCGCACGGCGCACCTCGCGCCAGACGGTCAGCCCGCCCAATCCCGAATCGAAAACACCGATGGGTGCGTTATTTGAAAGTTTATCCACGTCTTTCCCGAATTTCCGAATATCATCGTCCGCGGCAGGGCCGCGCCGTATCGTTTTTCGCAACTAACCTTCCTTAAAAAACAGTACGGGGAGGAAGTCATACGGGGCACTCCCCTATTTCAAGCCCAGTTGCCGCAGAATATGCTCCACGACCTGGTCGTCGGACATCGCATCGCAGTCGACGACCAGCTGCGCCTGCGCATAGAAGGGTTCGCGCACGGCCATGTCCCCCTCCATGAACGCCACCAGCCCGGCATCGTCCAGCCCCCGCAGCCGGGGACGTTTCCGGCGCCCGTAAGGGCTCAGGCGGCTGGCGATCTGCGCCGCGCTGCGCCGCAGGAAGACGGTATGCCCCACGCCGTTCATGCGCTGCATGTTATCGCCCCACGTGGGGAGCCCCCCGCCCGTCGAAACCACGGCTTCGCCGCCTGCTGCGATCGCCCGTTCGAGCGCCTCGCGCTCCGCTTCGCGGAACCGCGCCTCGCCTTCGTAACGGAAGACATCGGCGACGGAGGCTCCCGCCTGCTCCTCGACCAGCGTGTCGGTATCCACGAAACCGATGCCCAGCCTGCGCGCCAGCTTGCGTCCGAGGGTGCTCTTGCCGCATCCCATGTAACCGATCAGGAAGAGGGGTTTCATCGCCGGCAGGTCAAAACAGGTTCAGTTGTTCGGGGTCGATCACTTCGTCGACATCGCCCCTGGCGCGTTCGATCTCGAACTCCACCCCGCCCGCCGTAGTTCCCGTACGGGGCAGCCCGTCGGGCCGGGCCGGGGTTTTCTTCGTCCCGGAAGCCTTCGCAGCCGCAGCGTCCTTCGCAGCCGGCTTGTCCGCCCCGGCCGGTCTGTCTTGCGCAGAGGCGGCAGTATCAACAGCAACGCCCGGAGTTGCGGGATTTTCCGCAGCGGCAGAAGCCGGAGCAGAAGCAGAGCGATCCGGGATAGCAGAAGCGGCGGAAGAAGCCGAATCCCCGCCGGAAAGGGCCGCGGCGTCGATAGTGCCGCGATCAGCCGCATCGCCGTTCGAACCGTCGAACGCACGGTTATCCGCACCGCCCGACGCACCGTTACCGGAACCGGCTTTCGCACCGCCCGACGCACCGCTGCCGCCGGAGGGCGCATCGTCGGAACCATCGTCGCCGCCGTCGTCGTCCGAAGGTTCGGGCTCGGGCGGCAGTTCGGGTTCGATGAAGCGCAGCGTAGCGACCTCGTAGGTCGTCAGGCGCTTGCCCTTGGCGCGGTGGCTCTTGACGCCGACGAATTCGTCGACGTCGACCTCGTCCGCTGGACGCGACGCATGCGCCCCCTTGTAGGTGATTTCGAGTTTGGCGCCCGTGCGTTCCGTCACGGCGACCAGATCGGCCTGTCCGTCCTCGTCGAGGAAGAACTGCATCTTGTCGCTCATCTCGGCCGTGAAGCGCTTCATGTAATAGAACTGCTGCGAGCGGTCGTAGTAGCAGACGCTGTAAACGCGGTCGGGCTCATAGCGGCTCACGCGCACGGTCTCGTCGGGGAAATGCTGCCCGAGGTCGTAACCCGTGATATAGTACTGGTTCTTCGACGTCCAGACGATGATCCGGTCGTCGCCCTTGAACTCGCCCAGCAGCTTGCCGCGGCCGTCGGCGTTCAGGCGGCGGACATCCTCGTCGAACCAGACGTTCTGGCCGCCGAGCGTCGAGGTGCCTCGCTCCTTGAGGACGATCTTATGGATGCCGTAGCGCGAGAAGAGGTTGCCCTGGCTCTGGCGCCCCTTGATGGCGAGGGTCGAGAAATCGAGGTCGACGATCACCTTTTTCAGGCGCGGACGGGGCTTGAAGTAAACCTTCAGCACCTCGGCCTCACCGTTCGGATTGACAGACATATAGAGTATCTCGCTCTTGGGCGTGCCCTTGGTGATGTCGTACTCCTTGTCACGCGTGATGGCCTTGATGGCGCAGCGCTTCATCATGATCGGGCCGTTCTTGCCGTCGCGGTACAGCACGTTGTAGATCGTGCGCTCGTCGTTGCGCTTGAAGACCCCGATGTAGTAGATGCCCTTCTCGAAGAAGGCCTTGTCGCTCACCTTGGTGATGACGTAGCGGCCGTCCTTCGTGAAGACGATCACGTCGTCGATGTCCGAGCAGTCGCATACGAATTCGGCGTCCTTCATCGACTTGCCGATGCCGAAGAAGCCCTCGGCGCGGTCGACGTAGAGCTTGGCATTGGTCACGGCGACCTTCGTGGCCTCGATGTTGTCGAACTCACGCAGCTCGGTGCGGCGCTCCTTGCCCTTGCCGTACTTGTCGCGGATACGCTCGTAATAGGCCACGGCGTACTCGGTGAGATGGTCGAGGTCGTACTGCGTGGCCTTGATATCCTCCTCGATCTGACGGATCTCGTTGTCGGCCTTGTCGCTGTCGTAACGCGAGATGCGGATGAACTTCAGTTCCGTCAGGCGCTGCACGTCGGAGAGCGTGACCTCGCGGCGCAGCCGGTTCTTGAACGGCTCCAGCCCCTTGTCCACGGCGGCGTAGGCCTCTTCGCGGCTCTTGCAGCCCTCGATGAGCTGGTAGAGCTTGTTCTCGATGAAAATGCGTTCGAGCGACGCGGCATGCCAGGCTTCGTTCAGTTCGCCGAGCCGGATCTCCAGCTCGCGCCCCAGCAGCCACTTGGTATGCTCGGCCGAGCGGCGCAGGATCTCGCTCACGCCCAGGAAATGGGGTTTCTCCTCCCAGATGACGCAGGCGTTGGGGGCGATCGAAACCTCGCAGTCGGTGAAGGCGTAGAGGGCGTCGATGGTTTTGTCGCTCGACTCGTCGGGCGAAACCTGGATGATGATTTCGACCTTGTCGGCCGTATTGTCATCGACCTTCCTGATTTTGATCTTGCCCTTGTCGTTGGCCTTGATGATCGAATCCTTGATCGACTCGGTGG
>ENA-OYYC01000372-OYYC01000372.1-human-gut-metagenome-genome-assembly--contig:-NODE-372-length-26291-cov-8.008843_pt1 | contig 26291 bp, 28 predicted proteins | sample MGYA00243242_ERZ653433 | MGnify/ENA primary metagenome ERZ653433 (study PRJEB26926, sample SAMN06165127) | human gut metagenome | biome: ENVO:00009003; feature: ENVO:2100002; material: ENVO:00002003... | reverse complement strand
GTCAGATGTGTATAAGAGACAGACCCTGTCCCCGAAGGGACAGGGCTGGCTGATTCTGCAGCTGCAGGATACCGGTTGTCTCCAGTGCAAGCGTATCCAGCAGTCCGAAACATTTTGGGATAATCGAATATCCGTATGTCTTAATGCTCAGCTGCGGCACCTCGTCCCGGTCAAAATATTCTGCCACAAATTTTTCACCGATATTTTGTATACATTCTGCCCGGTCGTCAGAAATCTCCAAAGACTCTCTGGCAATCAGGATATCGTAGGTATTGTTGGAGCGGATAAATGCATCACAATTTCTATCCATAAGAAGCTCCCACACTTCTTTTCCGTAACTATATGCACAAAACTTTCAGAATAGAACTTATTCTTTTACACATGCCACGCCATACGGTTCCAGTGTAAGAATTCCCTTGATCACCTCTCCCGTCAGAAGATCAATTCCCTCTACCCCGGAAACAATCTGCGGTCCGGTCGTATCATTCAGATAAAATACATACCGCATACCATCCGCTTCGCGTGTGTGACGTTCCACGCCATATGGAAGTTTATACATCGAAACTCCCGCTTTTTTCAGTGTACGCGCATACAGGTGCTGCATGGAAGCATCATCCAGCCGGGCCGCGATATACATGGCACTGCCGTTTTGACATGTGCGCTCCGTTACTGCTGCCATTCCTTTGTAATAATCCTGTTCATAGGTACCAAGCACGTTTGTGCCATCTGCCACACGCAGAACTTCCGCATAATCCCGTACTTCCCCTTCCGGCATTTCGGCAAAATGTACGCGGTTGCGGTCGGACGGATACAGTGTATCAATTTCCTCACTGATCACGCCAAAGAGATCCTTTAATCCGTCTCCCGGAAATCCGCCCAGATAATTGAGCTGGTTTTCATCCACATATCCGGTCACATAGGTTGCAATCAGATGACCTCCCTGCTCCACAAACTGTTTCATGCGCTCCCCGACATGCGGATGCAGCAGATACAGCATTGGTGCCACAATCACAGAATAACCGCTATAATCCTCTTCACTGGAAATCACATCCACATCCACTCCGAGTGCCGACAGATTGCGGTATGCTTTCCTGCAGGTCTTAATATAGTTACGGGTGGACTCTGCCAGCCCCTTCATTCCATCCGTTGCCCAGAGGCTGTCCCAATCGTATAACACGGCTACCGGTGCTTTTACGACTGTCCCTGCCAGATCTTTGAGTTTCTTTAATTCTTCCCCAAGATCTGCCACTTCACGAAAAACTCTGGTATCATCCGTTCCGAGATGATCCACAACCGCCCCATGGTACTGCTCAAACGATCCCCTTCCTTTCCGCCACTGGAAATACTGCACCGTATCGGAACCGAGAGCCACTGCCTGCAGCGAAGCCAGCCGGTGTACGCCCGGACGTTTCATTTTATTAAACGGATGCCAGTTGACCAGCCCCGGCGCGCTCTCCATGAGCATAAACGGCTGCTCTTTTTTCAGACAACGGATCATGGCATGATCAAACGCATTTTCTGTCATCGTATCTGAAAACGACTCCTCATCATTGTGAAACCGCGGATAAGAATCCCAGGACACCACGTCCAGCGGCTGCTGCATTTTATGATAGTCCAGTCCGTCATATTCTTTCATAAAATTCGTTGTCACCGGAATCTGCGGGGTACGTTCTTTTAAAATGGCAATCTCTGCCTTCATGTAATCCGTCATATTCCAGGTGGTAAACCGTTTCCACTCCAGATTCAATCCCATAATGCTGAATTCTCCGTTGCGGTACGGCGGTTCAATCTGGGAAAAATCATTGTAAGTATGACTCCAGAACGTTGTCCACCATGCCTTGTTCAGTTTTTCAATATCATGGTCAAACTTTTCTGCCAGATAATCCTGGAACCGCTTTACACAGTGCGGACAGTAACATTCCCCGCCAAATTCATTGGAAATATGCCACATCAGAAGTCCCGGATGATTTCCGAATTCATCTACCAGCTTATTGACGATCACAGAAACCTTTTTACGATAAACCGGTGCACTCATACAGTGGTTGTGCCGCACCCCGTGATGTTCACGCACCCCGTAAGAATCCACGCGTCTGCACTCCGGATATGCCTCATCCAGCCATGCCGGGCGCGCTCCGGACGGTGTCGCCAGTATCGTATAAATGCCATTGGCATATAACTTATCCATGATGTCATGCAGCCATGCGAAATGAAATTCCCCTTCCCGCGGCTCATAGGTTGACCAGGAAAATACCCCAAGTGTTGCACAATTCATCCCAGCTTTCTTCATCATACGGATATCTTCTTCCAGAATGTCCGGCCGGTCCAGCCACTGTTCCGGATTGTAATCCCCTCCGTGCATAATTCCGCCGATCTGCGGAAATAAAATCTTTTTCTCCATGTTTCCTCTCCCTTTATTTTGCGTTTTCTATATTCCGGCTTGCATGACAGGTAAAATATAAAATCTGATACTCCCCGGAAATTTTTCCAAACAGTTCATTGCCATGTGCCATCTTTTCTTCATCCAGATTGACAAACGGATCGTCCAGCACCAGAAACGGTTTTTCCTTCGGATACATCGCATCCACCAGCGCCAGACGCATACAGATTCCCAGCAGATCCTGATATCCAGCAGACAGCCACTTGGTTTCCCGCATCTCGCCCTGCTCTTTCATCTGCACCTCGATGTTGGCATCCACCATCCAGTCTTTTTCTTTATCCCCGGTTAGAAGCGTGTAATACTTTCCAAACCCGTTCTCGATCGGACCCAAATATCTCGCGGAAAACTGCTCCTTTGCATTCTGCAGGAACTCTCCCGTCAGACGCAGGGTTTCATATAAATGCTGTTCTTCTTCCTGTTCCTGTCTGCAGATGGAAAGCTGCTGTTCTTTTTCATCCCGGATATCCAGCTGATCCTGCAGATCTTCGAGCTGATGATGGTACTGCTCGATGGCTTCCCGGATATCCTCGCTCCGCTCATCCACATCACGGATCATGGAATTGAGTTCGTCCAGAGAATATGGACATTTTTCCACCGCTGCCAGTTCTTTCATATTGTGTTCCTGTTCAAACAGTTCTCTCTTTTTTCTTGCCTCTGCGTATGCTTTCTGTGCGATCCGGTACTCGGTTGCCTTCATCTGTAACTGGCTGATTCCTGCTGCAAGATCTTCTCCGAAATCCATTCCCGCTTCTTTTCCAAATGCAAGCAAAGAGTTCTGTTTCCGCTCAAATTCCTGTCTTGCCGCATCGCTTTTTCCGGCACGACTGCGCAGACGCTCATATTCCTGCAGCTGGCTGCGGAGTTCATACAGGCAGGTTCTGGCATCCTTTTCTCCCGGAACCATCTGATACTGCTCCAGAAAACCCTTGGTTTCCTGTTCGATGCGTGAAGCTTCTTTTGAAGCCTCTTCCATGGTTTTTTGAATTTCCTCCACCGGTCCGCGGAGCTTACGTTCCTCTTCCAGATGCTTTACCCGGAGTGCACGCACCTTTTCTTCTTCCTTTGATACCTGCACCTTGCGCACCACAAGAAGCACAATACCTGCCACTGCCGCAACCACCGATACCGCCAGAAGCGGAAGGAAAAACTTATGTACCTGTGGCAACAGAAACGACAACACACCACCGGCAGCACCGATCACCAGCAGGATAATGCCGCAGATCATCATCGGAAGACGATTTTTTACCGTATAATCCGGTTCTTCCCGCTTCATTGCCATCGCTTCAAAATAGGACATTTTCGTTTCCAGCTGCGTTTTTTCTTCTTTGAGTTTTGCAAAACGCTCCTGCTCTTTTTCCATTTCCGTTATTTTTTCTTCAGAAGGAATCTGGTTTTCAAACTTATCACCAAGTTCCTGCAGGCGGTTTTCTTCTTCCTCGGTCAGCCCCAGATTAAACAAAGTGGTTTTTAACACCCCAAGCATCTGTACATCCTGGTTCTGCTTTGCAAACTCCTCATCCTGCGGCACCTGTCCCGGAAATACATCCGCAAAAGCATCCAGTGCCTCTTTCTTTTCCTGTTCCTCCTGTTTGGTGGCCGCATAGGCCTGCTTGATTCCTTCCCTGCGGCTCTCTTCACTCGCCACCTGCAATGCTTTTGCATACTGATCCCGAATCCCGGCCAGTTCTTTTCTCTGCTCCTGTTTTTCGGTAAGTTTTTCGGTAATCTTTTTGTAAGACGCCTCTGCCGCATCATAGCCACGCAGTTCTTCCGTTAACAGCGTGATCATGTTCGTCCGCTTTTTCATGGAACCTGTTGCACGGTCCGGCGAAAGTTTATTCATCCGGTCATGAATCTTTTTCTGGGCAGTTTCAAAATTATTGATATCATTTGTATTCTCTACAAGATTTCCCAGCTTGGCATTGATCGCATCAGTCGAGCAGCATTCGCAGTCATTTTGTGCAATAAATGCGCTCCTTTTAAACGACGCACTGTCCAGTCCGAAAATTTCACTTCCGATCTCGGAAGAAAAATCATGACATTCCAGATTGGTGGAAAGATCGTATAAATGAAAAACATCTGTTTTTTCTGTTTTTCCAAATGTACGGCTGATCCGGTACTCTTTTCCCTGATAGGAAAAATCCAGTTCGCCTCCATACGTTCCCCCCTGCCACGGGCGGAATACCACACGTTCTTTATCAAACAGTCCGGATTCTCTCTTAGAGTCAAACCCGTAAAACATCACCCGCAAAAAAGCGGCCAGTGTACTTTTTCCCCATGCATTCGGTTCGTGAAACAGATTGACCCCGTCCTGAAATTCCAGATGCAGATCCGATAGTTTTCCAAAATTGTCGATATGACAGGAACGTAATTTCATCCTATATCTCCTCCCCGGACAATGCCAAAATTCCACAGCGGATCACTTCTGCCTTCTGCTCCTGTGACAGTTCAGATCCAAGTACCATACGGATAAACTCCCCCTTTAACGAGGCATCTTTTTCATAATCACTGTAGTCGACCCGAAGGGTTGTCCGGTCTTTCACCTTTTCAAAATAAAAATAATCCGAGAACAGATTCTGCAGATACTCGCAATTGATCTCCGCATCCACTTCCACCTCACCGGTCAGTACAAATTTGACAAGGCTTCCCGACGGATACTGCGCCTGTTTTACAGCTTCTTCCATCCGCTCCGCCGCTTCCCTTGTCGTCATGACATTGCTCACATCCACTTCAAGCGTGTACAGCGTGCGGGCTGCCATCTGAACAAACTGCATCTGGGCACGGCAGGTCTGCTCGTCCACATCCAGTAAAACAAATCCTTTCGGTCCACACTCGTCAAATCCGCGTCCTTCCAGACATCCACAGTAACACCAGGTACCGCGGTTATCCAGCTTGTCCTGCATGAAGGTATGTACATGTCCCAGCGCCAGATAATCAATATTCTTATTTTTCAGCTGGTTCAAGCTGATATTCTCTGCCTGTGAGCGACATGCATAATCTCCCGCCTGTCCGTGCATCATGACAATATTGAAATCTTCATGCCCCAGCACAAGGGAATTGTAAACGGTCGCCCGGTTGTTCTCCGAGAGCTCGATTCCGCTGATCACAATATTTCCATACCGGTATGCAGTCCATGTATCGGAAAACAAAAGCAGATTGTCCGGTACTTCCTCCAGCTTGGAAAGGAAATTGTCACTGTCATGGTTTCCTCTCAGATATAAGAAATCAATCTGGGGATGTGTACAGATCATGTCCCTTACGGTGTTGCGCGCCAATGCTGATACATTTCGTGTATCAAACAGATCTCCCGATATCATGATCAGACGCACCCCTGTCTTTTCTGCATATTCGACCATCCGTGTAAACGTACGGATGATTTCTCTTTTGCGCTCTCTTGCCTGCTCTTTTGTCAGGTTTGCTGTCATCTGGGAATCCAGATGCAGATCCGCACAATGAATGATTTTCATACATCCTCCTTATGAATTACGAACAAAACAATACTGTTTCTATCATATCATACAATAGGGAAAAGAAAAAGACCTGATGCCCTCCGGCATCAGATCTTTTATTTCGGTTTTTCTACATTTTATGCGTTTGCTTCCTGTTCCGGAAGTGCCGCAACTCCACGCATTTCAATGAGCGGTCCGCCCTTTTTCTCCACATAATCCTCTGTGATCGTCACTTTTCCGATATTGTCATCCTTTGGAATCTCATACATGATATCCAGCATGAACTCTTCAATAATGGCTCGCAGTGCACGGGCACCGACTTTCTTTTCTTTCGCCTGCTTTGCAATTGCATGCAAAGCGTCCTCCGTAAACTCCAGATCCACTTCATCCATCGCCAGAAGCTTTTTGTACTGACGTACAATCGCATTCTTCGGCTCTGTCAGAATACGCACAAGCATATCTTCCGTCAGTGCTTCCAGTGAAAACAGAATCGGCAGACGTCCCAGAAACTCCGGAATCATTCCGAATTTACGGACATCCTCCACTGTCACTTTACAGAGAAGATTTTCTTCCTTGTCGTATTTATCTTTCAGATCTGCCTTAAAGCCGATGGACGCCTCCTTGTTTAAGCGCTCCTTGATAACCTCTTCCAGTTCCGGAAAGGCACCGCCACAGATAAACAGAATATTCTTCGTATCTACCGTGGTCATCGGAACCATCGCATTTTTGCTGCTTGCTCCAACCGGAACTTCAATCTCTGCGCCTTCGAGAAGCTTTAACATTCCCTGCTGCACCGACTCTCCGCTTACATCCCGCTGATTGGCATTGCGCTTCTTTGCAATCTTGTCGATCTCATCAATGAAAATAATACCGTGCTCTGCACGCTCCACATCATTGTCAGCTGCAGCCAGAAGTTTGCTGACTACGCTTTCGATATCATCACCGATATATCCGGCTTCGGTCAGGGATGTCGCATCTGTGATTGCCAGCGGCACATCCAAAAGCCGTGCCAGTGTCTTTACCAGATACGTCTTTCCCGATCCGGTCGGTCCGATCATGAGCATATTGGACTTTTCGATTTCCACGCCGTCATTGGTGTCTTCCATCACACGTTTATAGTGATTGTAAACGGCAACGGACATCACTTTTTTGGCATGTTCCTGTCCAACAACATACTCATCCAGACGCGCCTTGATTTTGTGCGGTGCCGGAATGGAATGAATATCCAGTTCCGGTTTCGGCTGCTCATCCTTTGGTTTCTTTTTCTTTAACTTCTGTTTGTTTGGAACCGCATTCTGCAGATCCGCCAGATTGATCATACTGATATTCGGCATTTTTCCCATGTTCATATTCATGAAATCGCCCATGTTAAAGGTACCGTTGTTCATGGTATCAAATGTTTTCTGCATACAGTCCTGACAAATGCAGATATCATTCTGGATATGTATCATCTTTCCCGCAACACTCTCCGGTCTGCGGCAGATGTAACAGACATCTTCATATTCACTTGTATTGTTTGTATCGGATGTCGTGGTATTTTCTTTATTATTCTGGTCTTCCGCCATCGTATAAACTCCTTTTTTACATATAACATTGCCGCCGCAGTAAGCGACGGCAAAATTATTATACGATATTCAGCCTGTAAAGACAAGTTTTCCCCTGTTTTTTCATTTTTCTTTAAGATTTAAAGCAGTTCCTTTAAGATTTTATTTACGATTCCCGGATTTGCCTTGCCTTTGGTTGCTTTCATCGTCTGTCCGACCAAAAATCCGATTGCTTTCTCTTTTCCGTTGTGGTAATCCTCCACCGACTGCGGATTGTCTTTGACAATCTGCTCTATCGTTGCGCGAAGTGCATCCTCATCGTTATCACTCTTTAAGCCATGCTCTTCCACATAACGCTCCGGATCAATGTCCTCATCAAAGACTTTTTCAAATACTTCCTTGGCAACGGAATTATTAATCGTTCCGGCCTCTGTCAATTCGATAATTTTTGCCAGATGCTCCGGTGAAAAACGGAGATCTTCGGCATCCATTTCCCGGTCCTTTAACAGACGCATCGTTTCTCCCATGAGCCAGTTGGATACTTTCTTTGGTTTATTGCAAATCGCAGAAGTCGCCTCAAAGAGATCTGCCAGCTTTTTCTCCGATGTAAGAATCTGTGCATCATACTCCGGCAGACCAAACTCTGCAATATAACGGGCCAGTTTTTCATCATGAAGTTCCGGCTGATTGTCCCGGATCTGCTGCAGCCATTCGTCACTGACAACGATCGGTACCAGATCCGGCTCCGGGAAATAACGGTAATCCTGTGCATCCTCTTTGGAACGCATCGCATAGGAATACCCCTGATCATCGTTCCAGCGACGGGTCTCCTGTACAACCTTTTCCCCGGATTCAATCAGATCAATCTGGCGGGCTGTCTCGGCTTCAATGGCATGTGCGATTGCCTTAAACGAACCGATATTTTTCATCTCGGTACGGGTACCAAACTCTTTGGCGCCCTTTTCACGAACTGATAAATTGACATCCGCACGCATGGAACCCTCCTGCATCTTGCAGTCACTGGCACCCAGGTACTGGATCGTCATACGCAGTTTCTCCAGATATGCAATGACTTCCTCTGCGGAGCGCATATCCGGCTCGGACACAATCTCGATCAGCGGTACCCCGGAACGGTTGTAATCCACCAGAGATACCCCTTCCCAGTCATCGTGTACTAACTTTCCGGCATCCTCTTCCATATGGATTTCATGGATACCGATGGTCTTTTTCCCACCGGATTCCGTCTCGATCTCTACCCCTCCGTCATGGCAGATTGGCAGATAAAGCTGGGAAATCTGATAGTTCTGCGGGTTATCCGGATAGAAATAATTTTTCCGGTCAAATTTGCTGTACTGATTGATCTGACAGTTTGTTGCCAGACCAACTGCCATGGCATACTCTACCACCTTTTTGTTTAAGACCGGAAGCGATCCCGGCATACCGGTACATACCGGACAGGTGTGGGTATTTGGTGCACTTCCGAATGCAGTGGAGCAGGCACAGAAGATTTTTGTCCTGGTTGCTAATTCTACATGGACTTCTAGTCCAATGACGGTTTCATATTCTTTTGACATCTCTTCTCTCCTCGTATAATAAGTGTATAGCCAGTAGAAACGATGGTTATGCACTTATTCTTTCTATAGATTTATAGATGATCTGAGACACCTGGGATAATCCCTTTCCATCTCATCTACTTTGGTTATTAGTTACATAGGTTATTCTGTGGTATGATATCAGCAGAGTCTGATGTCTAGAGGCTCTGCTTTGTCTCCTTTCAGCCCGGTCTCCGGTGCCTGCTTAGAAAGCTTGCAGCCTGATTCATATGTCATATTCCGCTTACACAGATGTTTCATCCTCTGGCGTACAGCACCAGCAAAAGAGCTGCCAGAGTGTATGCTTATTACGCGAGGTTTCGGTCAGCATATGATTCCCAGGATAAACCTTTTTCTTCAGGTTCCAAGAATACTTAATCGGAAAGGCGGGTGATATCATGTTAAAGATTAACCCATTATCTACGCTTTACGTCGGTATTGACGTCAGTTCAAAATCCAACTATGTTTGCGCTTTGGATTTTTATAAAAATAAATACATAAACTCTTCTTTTGCTAACAATCAGCCTGGGGCTGAGGAATTAGCATTGAAGATACTTGAGTGTTTAAAAGAACACCCTGATATAACTACGATTGTTGCAGCTTTAGAATCAACTTCTGTTTACAGCATCCATATCGCTAATTATCTTTCTTCCTGTGAAGAATTGATGCGGTTCAAGCCTTACGTTTTCGTCCTGAACCCTAAATGTACTGCAAACTACAAGAAAAGCTATATAGGACTTGGTAAATCGGATCCTATCGATGCTTTTGTTATTGCAGACTATGCAAGAGCTGGAAACATTGAATCCGAGCCTTGGCGTGGCAGCCAGTTCCTGGCTTTGAAACGTCTCACTCGACATCGTCTTCACCTTGTTGAATGCATGACCAGAGAGAAAACTTATCTTGTTTCCAATCTTTATCTGAAATTCAGTGAATTGCAGATGCTTGAAGGAGACGATCAGCCTTTCTGCGATATATATGGTGCTACATCTTCCAGTGTATTAATGGAATACCTTTCTCCGGAAGAAATCTTAGTTTCTTCCGAAGAAGATCTGATTGCATTCCTTGCTGAAAAAAGCCGCAACCGCATTAAGGATATAAGCAAGACCGCAGATTTATTAAAGAAAGCTGCCAGAGATTCTTATCGTCTGGATAAAGCTCTTTATGAGCCTTTAAATGTGTCTATTGCCAGTTCTTTCAACTGCATTGAAACCTTTAAAAGAGAAATCAAAGTCATTGACAATGCTATCGAAAAGGAAATCAAAGGTTTGAACCCAAATGCCTTTATTATTCTTCAATCTATTGATGGCATCGGTCCTGTCTTTGCTGGTGGCATAATTGCTGAAATAGGCGATATAACCGCTTTTCATTCATCTGATGCTCTTGCCAAGTATGCCGGTCTCACATGGAAATCCAACCAGTCCGGTGATTTCGACGGAGAAGATACTCCCATGATAAAAGCCGGTAATCGTTATCTGCGATACTATCTTGGCGAAGCCGCCAACAGTATGAGAAAACACAACGTTGAGTACGGAGCGTACTATCGAAAGAAGTACAATGAAGTTCCGAAACATCAACACAAAAGAGCACTCGCGCTGACTTCACGTAAATTCGTTCGTTTGGTTTATGGATTGCTGGCCAGAAACCAACTGTACTCCGGCGTATCGCTGGATACATCAATTAAAGATTCTAACTAACCGAACTTATGTTTCGTTTGAATCATAGGTCTATTAAAGTTACCCTTTTTTCTGAAATACATATCAAAATCATTTCAAAAATTAGCTTGACATATCACCAGATTGCTTTCTACGCTTCTGCTGCCGGACTGTGCTGATACGTTCTTGTCTGTTCAAAACTGTAGGCCGCACGGATGATGTTTTTCTCCTTGAAACAATCCCCGATCAGCTGCAGACCGATCGGAAGTCCTTTGCTGTCCACACCGCACGGCACGGAAATTCCTGGCAGACCTGCCAGATTGACCGAAACGGTATATACATCCCCAAGATACATCTTCAGCGGATCGCTCAAAGACTCTCCCAGTTTCGGAGCGGTGGTCGGTGCCGCCGGTCCGAGAATCACATCATACTTTGCAAATGCCTTGTCAAATGCCTGCTTGATCAGGGCTTTGGTGCGCAGTGCTTTCAGATAATAAGCATCATAATATCCGGAACTTAACACGAAAGATCCAAGCATAATACGGCGCTTTACTTCCGGTCCGAATCCTTCGGAGCGGGACTTCTTGTACATATTGTGCAGTCCCTCGTACTCTTTTGTGCGGTATCCGTATTTTACTCCATCAAAACGTGCCAGATTGGAGCTTGCCTCTGCTGCCGCAATGACATAATAAGCCGGAATCGCATACTCTACGAGACTTAAATCAAATTCCTCTACGATTGCGCCTTTTTCTTCTAACGTCTTTGCCGCTGCAAGAATGGCTTCTTTTACTTCCGGGTCCAGTCCCTCGCCCAGATAGTCACGCGGAATACCAATCTTCATTCCCTTTACATCATCCACCAGTGCCGATGTAAAATCGGTTTCTTCTCGTTTTACCGATGTGGAATCCTTCTTATCATAAGAAGTAATTGTCTCCAGAATTGTGGCACAGTCGGTCACATCCTTTGCAATCGGTCCGATCTGATCCAGAGAGGAACCGTATGCGATCAGTCCGTAACGGGAAACGGTACCATAAGTTGGTTTGATTCCGGTCACACCACAAAATGAACTTGGCTGACGGATAGATCCTCCGGTATCCGATCCAAGTGCATAGTAACATTCCTCTGCTGCCACTGCCGCACAGCTTCCACCGGAAGAACCGCCCGGTACATGTGCGGTATTCCATGGATTCTTTGTCTCCCCATAGGCAGAAGTCTCTGTGGTACTTCCCATGGCAAATTCATCCATGTTCGTCTTTCCGAGAATGACTGCGCCCGCTTTTTCCAGATTGATCACTGCTTCCGCTGTATAAGTTGGAATAAAATTATATAAAATCTTAGAACTGCAGGTCGTTAACATTCCCTTTGTACACATATTATCTTTGATGGCAACCGGAACACCTGCCAGAGGCTCGGTCAGTGTCCCGTCATCAATCATTTTCTGTACTTCTTTTGCGCGGATCATCGCAGACTCTTCATCTACGGTGACAAAGCTGTTGATATCCTTTTCTTTTGCACGAATCGCGTCAAGAGCAGCTCTTGTTGCTTCCTCAACGGTCACTTCATGCGCTTTTATTTTCTTTCCCAGCTCTACCGCTGTGAGCGATAATAAATTCATAGCTGCCCCTCCTTACTCTACCGTCTTTGGAACTACAAATGCGCGGTCGCGACGCTCCGGTGCGTTCGCAAGTGTGTCCTCTCCACCATCGCCGTTTTCCACCACATCTTCCCGGAACACATTCTGTACCGGAAATACATGGGACATCGGTTCCACATTGGAGGTATCCAGTTCGTTTAATTTATCAATATAATCCAGCATGCTCTCCATGTCTTTTTTCGCAGCTTCTTTTTCCGCGTCAGACAATTCCAGCTTTGCAAGGATTCCAACATATTCCATTGTCTCGTCTGAGATTACGTTTGCCATATTTTGTTCCCTTCTCCTTAATCTCTAACCTTAATATGCACTTCACGCAGCTGCTGCTCGGTGACTTCGTTTGGTGCACCGCACATCAGATCCTGTGCGTTTCCGTTCATCGGGAATGCGATGACTTCACGGATATTTTCTTCGTTGCGTAAAAGCATGATCATACGGTCAACTCCAGGAGCCATACCTGCGTGTGGCGGTGCTCCGTACTGGAATGCGGTGTATAATGCGCCGAACTTGTTCTTTAACACTTCTTTGTCATAACCTGCAATCTCAAATGCTTTTTCCATGATCTGCATATCGTGGTTACGCACAGCTCCGGAAGATAATTCCACACCGTTGCAGACGATATCGTACTGGTAAGCCAGGATATCCAGCGGGTCCATGGTATTAAGTGCTTCTAAGCCGCCCTGTGGCATGGAGAATGGATTATGGGTAAATCCGATCTTCTTTGTCTCCGGATCTTTCTCAAACATCGGGAAATCGTTGACATAACAGAAACGGTATGCATTCTTCTCGATCAGATCCAGCTTCTCACCGAGTTCGTTTCTGATCATTCCGGCGTAATATGCAGCGCGTTCTTCCTTATCTGCCATAAAGAAAATTGTATCGCCAACTTCAAGTCCTGCCAGTGTGCGGAATTCTTCCTTACAGTCATCCGGAATAAACTTATCGATTGGTCCCTTGTAAGAGCCGTCTTCCAATACTTCCAGATATCCTAAACCACCCATGCCAAGTCCGGTTGCAAATTTAAGGAGTTTCTCGTGGAAACCTTTGGACATATCGGCGTGTACGCGGATTGCCCGAACCGTTTTTCCGATGAACGGCTTGAACGTACATTTCTGGAAAAAGTCGGTCACATCGATAATACGAAGCGGGTTACGCAGATCCGGCTTATCGGAACCAAACTCCAGCATTGCCTGCTTATAACTGATAATCGGATATGGAGCCTTGGTCACAACGCTTCCTTCCGGTGCGAACTTTTCAAATACAGACGAAAGAACTTCTTCACCAACTGCAAATACATCTTCCTGTGTGGCAAAACTCATCTCAAAATCCAGCTGATAGAACTCTCCCGGTGAACGGTCGGCTCTGGCATCCTCATCACGGAAACAAGGTGCGATCTGGAAATATTTATCAAATCCGGATACCATCAGAAGCTGCTTGTACTGCTGTGGTGCCTGTGGCAGTGCATAAAATTTTCCCTTGAATTTTCTGGATGGTACGATATAATCTCTTGCACCCTCCGGCGAAGATGCGCACAGGATCGGTGTCTGTAACTCCAGAAATCCCATACTTGTCATTTTCTCACGCAGATAAGAAATCACTTTAGAACGGAAAATGATATTGTCTTTTACTTTCTGGTTTCTCAGATCCAGATACCGATATTTCAGACGTACATCTTCGTGTACCACACTCTTGCTGGTCATTACTTCAAACGGAAGCTGGGAATATACTTCTCCGAGTACCGTCACTTCCTTTGCATCCAGCTCGATGGTTCCGGTCGGGATCTTTGGATTGTAGGTTTCCTCATCTCTCTTTTCGATCAGACCTTCCACGGTAATAGCCTGCTCTTTACGGATTCCTTCTAACAGCTTTCCATCGCGGATAACGATCTGCATCACTGCATACATATCTCTTAAATCAATAAAAGATACTCCGCCATGGTCACGGATATTTTCTACCCAGCCAGCGACACGGATCGTCTTTCCGATGTCCTGCTCGCTTACCTGATTCAGTGTGACATCTCTGTAAATGTTACTCATCTTTTCTACTCCTTTTTCTGGTCCGGGGCTCCTCTTAATGAAAAAAGAAAAGCCCCGGAATACTATAATTGTATTCCGGGGCGAATAATTCAGATTATCCGCGGTACCACCCGCATTGAAAAATGAGACATTCTCATCTTCCCTCTCTTACGCGTAACGTGCGCTCACGTACGAACCTACTTCCACATTCCGGTTTTTCAAAACCATCCTGTCCGTGTTCAATCCGTCTGCTCCGGCAGTGTTCCCATAATCATCTCTTTCAAACAGCGCTCTCAGTCGGTGACGCTGTATTCCTGTCGATGTCTGATGATCAGAGTCTCCATCTATGCATTTTCTGTCGTACATCCCTGATGTACGTTCCTTTTGTAATCTGTTTTATCACACAATTCCAGTGATTGCAAGAAAAAATTTAAAAATACTCCTTTAGTGCTACAAGTGATTCCACTTTTTTGTATATAAATTTCTCCAGTTCGGCATCCGGCTGTGTCAGATCCGGCACCATAAACACCTTACATCCTGCACTGTATGCACTGTGAATTCCATTTGGAGAATCTTCCACCGCATAGCACTCCTGTGGCTGCACATGAAGCTGGCTGCAGGCGTACAGATAAACATCCGGCGCCGGTTTGCCATGGGCAACCTGCCGGGCAGAAACAATGTGGTCGAGATAGTCATACAATCCCACTCTCTTCAGCAGACTGCTGCTGCGCTCCACACCTCCTGCGGTGGCAATCGCTGTACGCACACCTTTTTTGCGCAAATATTTTAACAGTTCCTCTGCTCCCGGTTTTGCCTCAATCGGTCCCTCATCAAGCACCTGATCCGTCAGTTTTCTGCGATATGTATGCACTTTGTCATAGTCAAAATCTTCTCCATACAGCTTTTTAAAATGTTCCGGTGCATAAGGCATCCCAAGGGAACGCACGCTGTATGCCTCCTCATCGGTCATATGATATCCGAAATGCGCCATAGCCTCTTTCCATTTCGCGAAATAGTATTTTTCTGTATCCAAAAGGGTCCCGTCCAGATCAAAAATAACGGTCTGTATCATGTCTTTTTCCTCCTGTGTTTCTGTTCAAAGGCTACCCAGCGAACAAAAGCTTTCCCGACTCTATACCTCAAGAAACCGGTTCCACTCCTGCGTATCGCCGCTTCCGGTTACTTTCAGCGCGTAGGTACGGTCGTTGGTTCCGTCAATGATAAACGTATAGACACCGCTCTGTAACGTCAGTTCATATATGGTTCCCTCCAAAAGAACCTGTGCCACCTCATCATACTTTGCTTTTTCCACTTCCTCGTCCGGATACGTGTGCTTTAAATTTCCATCAGCATCGTATTCGTTGTATCCTTCCTCAACAAGCGAAATAATTTCTGCATCTGAAATCTTAAATAAAAGTTCATTGGTACGCATCATCCGGATGTCACGGTTGCAGGAATTTTCCGGACAGATTTTTACATTGTCCAGTACCAGATGAAACATGCGCTCTGTCAGCTGGATGTCCCCAACCACAGCCTCGCCAAATTCAAAATGATTTACCTCGTTAATTGTGCTGTATTTGTATTCCATGTTGTTCTCCTGTGTTTTTATGATTCATTATCTGCAATGAATCCTGTTATTTTTCTTCCCTTTTTATCTCCACATTTCCTTCTGTGTGAGAATTTTTTTCGCACATAATTTCTCCTTGCAGTTTCTGTGCCACTTTTTCATATGCGGGCACCGGAACCTGATATCTGTGCGCCATGCGCACCACTTCGTATACCAGACCATCCACTTCCGACGGTCTGTGTGCCATCACATCCCTTTGCATTGACGTGGTTGCCTCCGGCGGAAGATTGGATAAAATCTGCAGATTTACGGAAATAATATCTTTTTACAACCAGCTCCAATGATCAGATATTTCACCCAATGTCACTCCTTACTTACCGGGGAATTTCGATTTCTTTTGAAATGTCCCCTTTCTGCTGTAAATAATACAGGAATCCTTTGCATCCTGCAACCACATCTTCATAGGTTTCATCAAAATTGCCGGTGTACCATGGATCTGCCACATCCCGCGCCCCGGTAAATTTCTGCGTGTCTTCATAGCCCGCAAATGAAAGCATCTTGTATATTTTATCCTGACTGTCCGTGCCTCCCGCGATTCTTGTCATGTTCCGGATATTTGCGGAATCCATGCCGATCAGATAATCAAAATACAGATAGTCATCCCTTGTCATCTGGCGCGCCCGGTGCGGAACAAGCGGAATGTTTTCTTCGTATAATTTATTTTTTGTGCCGTAGTGCGGCGGGTTGCCGATCTCCTCACGGCTGGTCGCAGCGGAGTCGATCTCGAACTGGTTGTCGAGGTGCAGCTGGTGGACCAGGTGGGTGAGGACGCTTTCGGCCATGGTGCTGCGGCAGATGTTGCCGTGGCAGATGAATAATATCTTAATCATATTTCTTTTTCCTCTTTAATTATTGTTCTATTAATTTTCTGCTCAAATTTTACCACCCATCCCCAAAGTTTTTTATGCATAATCAGCATTTTCAATATATTCTCTTAATTCTATTTTCTCTTTATACTTTTCAAGATCCATACGATATTCTTCGATATATTTTCTGTGGTCAATATAATCAATTCCCTTAAGGTTGTCCTTGGCATTAGCGTAACTGTATTTCTTGATTACGATATTAATACCGTTAGTGATGTTCTTTCCTTAGTTATGAAGCTTAACGAACAATCCCCATTGAAAATATCTGCTGATAAGGATAAAGATGGCAACTACATCCCCAGCAGCATACACATGACATTTGAAGATTCACAAATAAATGAAGCTATTTGTTCTTATCTAAATTATAAACAACAGATGGATTTAATTGCCTATGAGGATAACGATAAAGCTGTGATTGAACAGCAAAAAGAATTTTATGATAATAAGATTAACAGATTGCTTTTATTTAATGAATGTATTAAAAAAATCCGCTAAATTGCGGATTTTTTTCTTTGCTAGGACTCTATCATAATACTTCTCTTTACATATCCTGAGTAGTTTATTCCCTACTCAAATAGCTTTGGTAAATCGTTGGTAAAAATCTACTGTAACATCCCCAAAACACTGTAAAATCAAGTATTTTTAATCAAGGTTAGCATATTGCCGTGGCAGATGAAAAGTATTTTTATCATTGTTTTGTTTCTCCTTGTTTTGCCCCGGAATGCCCTGTTTTGCAAGATTTTCTGGAATTCGTGTAGTTTGCTCTGAAATTACAGATTGTGGCAAATCAGAGCAAGATTGAGCAAGTTAGTACTGCCTGTCAGTAGTAAAATTGGTAGTAACACCTCAAAGTCTTACTACTTAGAATGCTACACTAAATTTTACAAAAAAAAGAACCCGACGCATCAGGTTCTCCCAGGTGTAATCCGAAGACATCCACCGCAATTCTTATATATAATATACTACTTCTGCATAAAATATGCAAGAATTTTATGATTTGCTAATGAATTTTTGTAAGGCATTCATATTAGGTCTATGCTGTGTACCAACCACCTGATTATAAATGTTAATTGGCAATTCATTTCTCAAATACTCTGTCTGCTGTTGATACGAAGCAACAAACTGCTTACAAGCAGTTTTAGTTTCGCCCATCTTTCTAAGGAAATATGTAATCATAATAATATACGCATCCATATATTTGAAATCAATATTAGAAATCCCTACTTCAGTTTCAAGCAGAGTAACAAGACGCTGATCAATCTTACCAGTTTTAAATCTAGTGTACTGGCACGCTGATTTTTAGCATTACAACAACTTCCTATTCGGAAGCTGTTGTAAACCTAGGATATAATGAACTCAACTTCACTCTTGCATCGGCAGTTCGGAACTGCCAATTAACTTTTGCTGCGACTGTATTACGCTCGACTTCCCACGCAGCTAACTCTTCACGAAGTTTTGCAATGTTTTCAATCCTTCGTGACAAACACTGTCTGGTCATTACATTCAGTTCTATTTCTGCAATGTCAAGCCAGCTCCCATGTTTGGGTGTATAGTGAATTTCCAAACGCTTGATAATTCGTCTTGCTTCATCTGCTGGATACCTTTTATACAAGGACGCCGTTTTATGGGTGTTAAGGTTATCCATAACAAGAATTACTTTTTCTGCATCAGGATACATGACATCAACAAGATATTTTATCTCTTCTGCCCAGTCAAAGGCAGTACGATGTTCTCGCACGCTGACATGATGAGTGCCTCCAAGCGGTTCGACAAAAGCAAATATGCTGCAGGTACCATTCCTGACATACTCCGAATCTGTTTTCTGATTGTCACCCGGACGCATGGGCAGTGGTTTCCTTGCATCGCCCAGTAACTGGTAAGGCTTTTCGTCCATGCATACAACTGGTCTTTCAGGATTGTATGGGAGTTCATATACATCAAGGACATCTTCCATACATGCTATAAATTCGGCATCATCTTTTTGGGGGATGCACCAGTAGTCGTTTTTGTGAGGTCGAAGTTTGTTTTTTTTAAGGCTCTTCGGATTGCCTCACGGCTGACCGGAGTATCAAGAACAATTTTTGATTTCTCTTCCAGCAGCCGGATGGTCCACCTTGAATGTCCTTTCGGCACCGGACCACAGGCAAGTTCAATGATACGGGCTTCAGCACGTCCATCGAGCACACGCCTTGCATTATCAGAATTAACATTACGCTTAAACTCAGTTACTGCATCAATACCACCCTCAAAATATTTTTTCACAGTATTGGTTACTGTTGCCAAACATACACCATTTGATTTTGCAGACTGCTCATGAGTCAATACTTTTCCGTGGGACTCATCCAAGTCAATAATAATCTGGCATCTGCATCGGATTGTTTTGGATGTTTTATTTTTTCGGATGACAGATTTTAATTCTTTTAATTCATCATCCGTAAGTTTGATTTTGTACTTTTTTGGTCTTGCCATAGGATATCACCGCCGTTTCTTTTATTGTACCATAAAACGGCAATAACAGCCAGAAATAATTGACTAAATATCAATATGCCAGTACACTAGTATCGAAAATCACATTGTTATGAGCAATTGCATTTCGCAAATCTTTAACTGTAAATATAAAGAACTTTGTGTTCATGCCATCTGAATCTAAATTAGTTGGGAGCTTCATTATATTTGAAACATAAAGCTTAACATTTGTACAGGCACAATCATATAAAGTTCCAAACTCACCAAGCGCTAAAGTTTCAAATATTGCCCAAACAGGTATTGTAATATCATTATTAAAGAAATGTGCTACCACACTTCTCTTATTATAGTCACGAACAAGAGCAGCATTTATTTTTCCTTTTAGATTCATTCTCTTCGTGTACTCTGTTTTATATGCACGGCTCCCCGGAGTATAATTTCTATATGCTGTTAATGATTTATTGTAAATAACATCAAAATTCTCAGATTTGCTATCTGCCAATAAAGCCTCAATAACATAACTCTTCAATGCATTTTCTATAAACATTACCTTAGGATAAAGAACTGTTTTAAGTCGCATATCATATTTATTCAGTGCTATAATTTCATCCAAAGAGCTAAAATTAACACGGTTAGTATCCTCTCGAATAAATCTATATCCCTTAAATCCATGATAATAGCCCATATTTCTAAGTGCTTGTGTCTGTGAGTTTTTAACATTGATATGGTGTGTATTACGTAAATATTTCATCAACTGGTAAATTGATAACATGTATAACTTTCTTTCATCATTTATAAGGTTTATTATAGCACCAAACACTTACTTTTTCCACAGAAAAAACGCCCCAGCCTAAGCCGGAGCGTCATCTCTTTTCCATATTAAACTACCTTAAACATCTTCTGCGACATCGTTTTCTCTTTCTTCTGCTCAACCTCCGCCTGTGCCTTCCTAAACTCTTCCATCCGTTTCAATTCTTCCTCAGCGTCATCGAATCCGATATGCGTGTACACATTCATTGTGACTGATATATCCGAATGCCCCATGAGGTACTGTAACGTCTTTGGATTCATTCCCGATTTTGCCATATTCGAACAATACGTATGTCGGCATACATGAGGCGTGATATTTGGCATCTGCACCCGGTAGATGTCATTGTATCTGCCGACCATATGATTGAAACGGTGCTGCCAGTGCATTGCCACAAGTGGCATTCCATTATCATCATAAAATAGGAATCCGCTATAGCCGTCTATAGCTTTCTCCACTTTCGGTGCATTTCTATCCTCAATGATTGCCTGAAACATTTGTGCCACATCCTCTGTGATTGGCAATACTCTTGTTCCGGCATCCGTCTTTGTGGTTTCTATGATATATCGCATATCCGATGTTCTCTGCAACTGATGGTCGATGTTCACAGTTCTATTCTCAAGATCAATGTCCTTCAGCGTCAAGCCACAAAATTCTGATATTCTCATTCCCGTATGAAAGAGTATGTACACCACTTCATAGTATTTACAGCACACCACATCGTCATGCACAAACTTTAAGAACTTTCTCATCTGGTCTTTTGTAATTGCCTCTCTTGTGACTGCGTCATTTACTAATACTCCGGCAAGCTAAAATCCAAATGGATTCTTTACCAGAATGTCATCATCCACCGCCATCTGAAAATCTGGTCGCAACACTCCCCGAATGGTATGAATGGAACTGCAGCTTTTCCCATCCTCTTGCTGCAATTTGATAAGGAACAGCTTTGCACCGGATGTTTTCACACTTCGTATTGTCTTTTTGCCAAATGCTTCCTTCGCAAGCAATCTCTGCACTGTAACATATCCCTGTTTCGTGCTTTGCCTTACTCCGGTCTTTGTTTTCAAATATCGGTCTACAAGTTCACAGACTGTCATCTGTCCGCCCACGATATTTACAAGTAAATCCAAATCTGTGTTTACCTGTTTTTCCAACTCACGAAGGGAAAGGCATGGCTTTTTGCCCTTTGGAAGTTTGTCCGTATCCTCCATCTGCATTCAATGCATCCTGACTTACTCAGCTTTCTGATTATATCATTTTATACAGTTGATCAACTTCTGCTTCGTATACTGATTCAGTGTGAGTATCAAACAGCACCCATTCCACCAAATCAAAGCTGTCTGGAGTACCCTGCAAGAATCTATTTACTGTATGTACTGCAATCTTTGCTGCCAACTCAACCGGAAAACTATATACTCCCGTTGATATAGAAGGAAATGCAATAGACCTGATTCCATTATCCATTGCCAGCTTCATGGAATTAAAATAGCAGTTAGCAAGAAGTTCCTCTTCTCTATTCCTTCCACCATTCCATATAGGTCCTACAGTATGTATCACATAATCACATGGCAGATTATAGGCTTTTGTTATCTTTGCTTCTCCAGTCTCACATCCGTGAAGTGTCCTGCACTCCGCCAGAAGCTCCGGTCCTGCTGCTCTATGAATCGCACCATCTACACCACCTCCGCCAAGAAGAGAGTTGTTTGCTGCATTCACAATTGCCTGCACATCTGTTACTTTTGTTATATCTCCCATTAAAGTCTTAATTAAGTACATTTAGTTCCATCCTTTCCAGATATCCGGCTGATAACCAAGTGTTGATTGCTTTCCGTTTCTTACGACTGGTGTTTTAATTACTTGTGGATTCTCAAGTACCTTTTCGAGCTTATCTTCATCTGCGATATACTTAATAAGAGCAAGTAAATCCTTGTCCTTACCGTCCCAGTTAACCATATTTTCTAGTCCACCATTTGCCTGAGCTACCGAATTAAATTCTCCTTTGCTCATACCTTTTTCTTTCATATCAATGAACTGATACTTTATGCCCCGCTCCATGAAAAAACGCTCCGCCTTCTTAGTATCATTGCATTTCTTTGTTCCAAATATCTGTATATTCATATCAGTATTCCTTTTCTATCTCATCATCTATTCCATACATTTTCTTGAATGCATCAAGGTCTGCCTGCTGCACCTGACTTAGTCCCTTGCCGGGCTGCATTTTATGCCACTTTCGGATGCACTCCCTGCAGCATGTTGCTGTTGCGTGCTGGGCAATAAATACTGGATGTCCACGCATTGGTGTCTGTTTGCCATCATTTACTATATATGCCGGAGCTTCTCTCTTTGCAATAAAATCCTTTGCATGTTGTCTTATTGTATCAAGACCTTTTTCATTTATGTAATCAATATCTTTCTGCTTCAGATGGAAACTGCTTCGAAACTTGGAATTATCCAGTCGTTCAAACAACTGCCTATACCATTCATCCTTCGTCATATCATCACCACAAATCGTATGGTTTCATGGTTTCTGAATTTCGATATTCATGTTTCTCATAATATCCTATCAGCTTACCCTCATCTCTGAGTGCCACCATGTAAACATCTTTATTCTGTTTCTCATTATGAAAAGTATAAACGATATTATGGCTTTCATCTGCTGCAAACCAGTCCACTACCTGCTGTATTCTATCTCTTGATTTCGAATTATGGCAGTCTAACAGGCTTCTTCCGATAAGTTTGTCGCCGCCTCGCTTCGCATAGCTGGTAACAGCTGCCGGATTCATGTAGATAATCTCATGTTTGAGATTGCATATAACAACGGATGCCCTGTCCTGATCAACAATGCTCTTATAAAAGCTGACATATGATTTAAACTCAATCAACTTTTCATTATCAAGCCTCTTCTGAAGTTGTGGTTTCTTTCTCCGATAATAATCGTATATCTCTCCACCTGGTATCCAGATTTGTGCCTCATTTATCTTATCAAGTACAGCTCTAACAATCTGTTCATCAGCTAATGAATCAGGTGCTTTTTCATGTTCTGTTACATATTTTTTGTATTCTTCATACACCCAGCCTGTAATCTTATCCTTCTGTTTCATCTTGAGATTACTAAACTTCTTGTTCATCTGTAAAAGCTGACCATCTATCTTTTTATGAATTTTTGTCTTCTTACTTTTCGCCATTTTATGTCATCCTTAAAACTTCACTACTTTCTCAATTTTTCAAACAAGAAGTTGTTACTCAATCAAATTCCGTAATGAATAACCCATTTATTTTTGTCCAATGCCTTTTTAAACAGTTTCTTTAATTCGCACAATTCAGGAATATCAGCAATGCTATCAATAAACGCCTTTAATGAACAAGGCGGAACAAGTGTAACACCACAATATGCAAGCCCTTTTCTGCCGAGGAGTATTCATCATAATTCCAAACTCATGTTTTGCCATATACCATCACCTCCGCAACTCCCGATTTTGCGATTACATAATCTGGGAGTTGTCTGTTATTAAATACCTGCGGCAAATTCTTCTATTAAACTGTTTATCAATTCCGGTTTATCTGTATTAGAATTATGTCCAGCTCCTTCAATCCACTTCAAAGGAATTTTGCTCTTTTGGTGCCATGCTTTGTTATACCTTATGCATGAACCGGCATGGTCTTGAGTTCCACATATTAACAGAGATGGGCACTTCAGTTCATATGGCAGATTCTTTTCCATGGCCGCTGCCAAAATACGATAGCCATGTCCAGCAATTTGTGCATAGCGTTTCTGGTTTCCGTCATAATTTAGCATCATTTCACGCATGAGGCTTCTACCATAGTCAGTCGTGGCAACGCCTTCCGCCCCCGATTTCAGGAGCCATTTCCACGGATAATGAGCATATACCGGCTCCATCCGTTTCAAAAGCCAGATCTCAACTGCCGTCACATAGCTTCGTTGCAGCGGTGCAGAGTCAATGGAGACAAAGCCTGTCATTTTGTCTGGGTAAAGCTGCGCATAAGCCTGTCCCACATATCCACCCATAGACTGCCCGACAATAACAGGCTTTGTAAGTCCTTCTTGGTTTAAGATATCATCCAGCCATTTTGCCTTGTCGAACAAATCAAAATCAAACCGAAACGGCCATGAGGAAGCGTGTGCCGGTGCATCCCAGACGATAACATTATACCTGTTCTCGAAATACTGAATCTGCTTATCAAACAATCTATGGTCTGCCGTCAATCCCGGTAGAAAAACAAGGGTAATTTCATCCGAGTGTGAAACGTTTGTCCAATAGTGGATTGTTCCGCAAGGAGTCTGATATGTTTTTTCTTCCATTAATTTTCTCTCCAAAACTTCCGATTTTCTCAATTCTCCAAACTTAAAGTTAACTAATGGATGCCATTTTATCAGTCGGCCATGATCTCCTGAGAGCCACATAGGAGATTAAAAAGTTTGCAAGCCAACCAGCTGGTACCGCAAGCCAGACAAAGGCAATGCCGAAACGCGGTGCACAGATTAGGGCAACGGACAGACGAATCGCAAGATTCACTATGTTTGCAACGAGGAACGGACGCATAATTCCGAGACCGCGAAGAACTCCATCGGTTGCCATCTTGATACCCATGAAGATGAAAAAGTAACCAAGCCACCTCATATAATCACCAGACACCTGATAGGCCAACGCCGTTCCGTCTTTTCCTAAGAACAGTGAGGAGATCTGCGTGTGTAGCGTTTCAATGACGAGAAAGGCAAGAACGGCAAAGCACACGTCCAGCACCAGCGCCGCATGGTAGCCTTTTTTGATGCGTTGGGGTTTGCCTGCGCCAAGGTTTTGGGAAACATACGGCGAAACCGCATTGCCGATGGATACAAAGATCAATGAAAAAACATTTTCCACCCTCATCGTTGCTGTATACCCGGCGAGTGCCTGTGTACCGAAAGGATTTACCACTGCCTGCACAATCATCATACCGATGGACACTGTGGACTGCTGTAAAACCGACGGCACCGCAATGCGAAGCATGGAATACAGCTCCTGCCGTTCAAACCTGTTAAAGGGGCTTTTATATTGCCGCATCCGTGCAAAGAAAATCAAAAACGAAAACACTGCGGAAATTCCCTGTGCAATCAGGGTTGCAATAGCCGCACCGAACACACCGAGACCTAGCCCGGCTACCATCCAAAGATCCATTAAAATATTCAGGATGGACGAAAAAATCAGCAGTCCTAGCGGAATTTTGGATTCGCCGATTGAGGTGAACATGGTAGAAAGAATGTTATACATAAACAGAAACGGAAAGCCCACAAAATAGACCCGCAGATACAGTACTGCATCATCCAGTATGTCGGCAGGGGTTTGCAGTCCACTCATCATCGAGTTGGCGAAGAAAAAGCCAAAAACACCAAGGACTATACTTAGAAGCAAAAAGCTAATTAAGGAGGTTGACACGATTGTTTTCATTTTTCCATACTCCCTGGCTCCGAAATAACGGCTCACAAGCACACCGGCTCCGACACCGGCTCCCAGTGCCACACAAATGAACACATTGGTCAATGCTGCACATGCACCGACAGCTGCAAGTGCGGAAGAACCAACAAACTGGCCGACAATAATAGAGTCGGCCATATTGTATATTTGCTGAAAAAAACTTCCAAGAATCATTGGCATTGCAAAAACCGTCAACGCTTTGAGGGGCGTATCGGTTATCAAATACTCATCTTTCGACATTATCATATTCCTCCATGGTATCTTGTATCGTGGTATCCCATTCACTTACCTTCTCGAATTCCGATTTGTAAAACACATTCTTTTTTACATAGGCACAGTATACCACATTTCCTGTTCCTATGTGATAACATTTACTGCTTCTTCCGATATGAACTCATCTTCTCCACAGTAACCTCCGGATAGAAGTGAATAAGAATCGTTGCTTTCTGCTCTGCCTCATCCTGCATGGAGAATCTTCTGCTTAATTCCTTATGTAAGTGAAAAGAAGTCCCCGAAGGAACTTCTTTCGCCACAAATCATATTCTTTTTTATCGAGGGAAGTCCGGTTGATGATCCTACTGATTTACAAAATAGGAGTACAATGGGGGGACAAATCCCATCCACATTCCCTAAAAGCCTTGATTTTAAGCCTTTTCAGCCAAAAGTACGGTTTCTGGGCAAATTATAGCATATTGTTGCAAGTCTATTCT
>ENA-OYYC01000361-OYYC01000361.1-human-gut-metagenome-genome-assembly--contig:-NODE-361-length-27034-cov-9.711368_pt1 | contig 27034 bp, 15 predicted proteins | sample MGYA00243242_ERZ653433 | MGnify/ENA primary metagenome ERZ653433 (study PRJEB26926, sample SAMN06165127) | human gut metagenome | biome: ENVO:00009003; feature: ENVO:2100002; material: ENVO:00002003... | reverse complement strand
GATTAGCTGCAGTCTCGTGGGCTCGGAGATGTGTATAAGAGACAGGTGTGGATGTATTTCCATGCTTCGTTGTACTGTCCGTTTTCGAGGATCGCCAGGTCAATGCCGGGGAACTGCCGGCCGATCTGCGCGAAATGCTTGCCGTAACCGCCGTCCCCGCCCATGTAGACCTGCCGTGCCGGGGTTTCCAGCAGGAACGATGCCCACAACGTCCGGTTGGGATTGAGTCCGCGTCCCGAAAAGTGCCGCGACGGCAGGCAGTGCACCGCGAACCCGTCGCCGAGCGCAGCCGTTTCGTGCCAGTCGAGTTCGATGATTTTCTCCGGCTCGAAACCCCAGTATTCGAAATGCTCCCCGACGCCGAGTGGGCAGACGACCTTCCCGATCCGGGATTTGAGTTCGGTGACCGTACGGTAGTCGAGGTGATCCCAGTGGTCATGCGTGATGACGAGCAAATCCACGTCGGGCATGTCGCCGGGACGGTAGATGTCGGTGCCCTTGAAAGGCCTGTTGAGGAAGGAGAACGGTGCGGCGGCCTGGAATACGGGGTCGACGAGCACACGCCGCCCTTCGGCCTGGAGCAGGTAGGAGGAGTGCCCGAACCACACCAGCAGGTTGCTGTCCCGATCCAGTGCGCGCAGGTCGGTCTTGAGGGCCGGGACGGCCGCGTCGGGGCGCAGCCCCTCCTTTTTTCGGAACAGGAATTCGAGGATGCCGCTCAGGCGGCTTTTGTCGCCCGTCATCATCGGGCTTGCTTCCAGGTTGCGGAACTGCCCGTCGCGGTAGTTCGGCGATTGCAGGATGCGTTCGAGCCGGCTGCCCCGCGGCAGGCGTCCGAAGGCCGGGAGGTTGAGGATTATCAGGCCGGCGATCGCGGCGGCGAGTATTATTCCTGTCAGGATTCCCATTGTGCGTTTTATTTTCGTGCTGGACATATCGTTTCCCACTGGTTGTACGGTGCAAAGATACCGTTTCCTGCGGAATTGCGGTTATACGGATTACGGTTTGGGTTACCATAATCCCCGAAATCTTCGCCGGCACCCGGAGGGCATCCTGGAAATGCCCCGCTGCATTTTGTCGTGCAAAGGGGGATTCCGGGCTGTTTTGAATGCCGGATAGTCGGAATAGTTGCTAAAATTTCCATTTATTATACGATTTATATGCCAATTTTTATAATTTTGTACTTAATTGTTCCATAATAGTGATGCCTTTTACGTATTGTCTGAGAAAAATGTGGCCGCTGCACAGGGGATGGAAGTGCATGGCGGCCCTGCTTGCCTGCCTGTGCCTGTTGCCGGACATGGCGGCGCATGCCCAGTCCCCGCCCCGGAAGGTGGTTGTCAACGGCCGTGTCGCCGATGAATCGGGCGATCCCGTCGCCGGGGCTACCATTGTCGAACGGGGTACCTCGAACGGGGTCGCGACCCTTTCCGAAGGGGAATTCTCGATCGCCGTCCTGCCCGGTGCCGTGCTCGATGTCTCGTGTCTGGGGTATATCGACCAGAGTATCGGGACGGGAACCCGTACCGAATTCGAAATCGTGTTACAGGAGGATGTGAAGGCGATCGCCGAGGTGATCGTGACGGCGCTGGGGCTCGAACGCAACTATGCCGACCTGACCTATTCGGCCGATAAGATCAGGGGGTCGCAGCTCACGGCGGTGAAGGATCCCAACTTGATCCTGTCGCTTTCGGGCAAGTCGGCCGGCGTGCAGGTGAACAAGAACTCGTCGGGTGCGGGCGCTTCGGCCAAGGTAAGCATCCGCGGCGTGCGGTCGGTCGCCAGCGACAACCAGCCGCTCTATGTGGTCGACGGTATGCCCATTCTCAATTCGACCCCCGAGCAGGCCTACTCGGCCATAGGCGGTGTGGCCGATGCCGGGAACCGCGACGGCGGCGACGGCATCTCGAATCTCAATGCCGAGGATATCGAGAGCGTCTCGATCCTCAAGGGTGCCCCGGCCGCCGCCTTGTACGGCAGTCAGGCCGCCAACGGCGTGATCCTCATTACGACCAAAAAGGGCAATGCCCGCAAACAGCAACCCGTGACGTTCACTTCGAACCTTACGCTCCAGTCCCCCTTCAGCCTGCCTGCGTTCCAGAACCGCTACGGGGTGAGCGGCGGGGTGGAAAGCTGGGGCGCCCGTGCGCGGATGAAGACCTGCGACAATGCGGGCGACTTTTTCCGGACGGGGATCACGGCGATGAATGCGGTCTCGGTTTCCTCCGGGTCGGAACAGGTGCAGAACTATTTTTCCTATGCCAATACGGCCGAGCGGGGAATCACGGGTTCGAACCGCCTGATGCGCCATAACTTCAACCTGCGCACCACGACCGGGCTTTTCCGGCAACGGCTCAAGCTCGACGGGAATATCAGCTTTATGCGCCAGGTGGTCGAGGACAAACCCGTGCCGGGCGGTTTCTATATGAACCCGCTGGTCGGGCTTTACCGCTTCCCCCGCGGGGTGGACATCACGCCTTACCGGGAGCATTTCGAGGTCTATGACGCCGGCCGCAAACTCAATGTCCAGGATTGGATCGCCCCGAGCGACGATTTCGAGCAGAACCCCTACTGGGTCGTCAACCGCATCCGCAGCAGGAGCCTGCGCAACCGGGTCATGGCCTCGTTTACCGCCGACTGGAAGGTGAACGGCTGGCTGCGGCTCAAGGCGCGCGGCAATGTGGACTATGTGAATGACAAGGTGCGGCAGAAATTCTATGCTTCGACGGCGCCTGCGCTGGCCGGTGCCAACGGGCGCTATATCGAGAGCAGCTACTCGGAAACCCTGTTCAACGGCGAACTGCTGGCGATGTTCGACAAACGCCTCTCCCCGGACTGGGAGTTCAGCGCGACCGCAGGTGCGGGGCTGAACGACCGGACGGTCAATTCGCTGCGTATAGATTCCAAGACGGCGTCGCTCTATTTCCCCAACGTGTTCAACGTCGCCAATATCGTCATGAACGGTTCGGCCTATGTCGACGAACAGATCGATGCGCGGCGCCAGACGCAGTCGCTTTTCGCCACGGCGTCGTTCAAGTATGCCGGGAGCCTCAATTTCGAGGTTACGGGACGCAACGACTGGGCATCGACACTCGCCTACACCTCCCACGAAGGCAGCGGGTTCTTCTATTATTCGGCAGGCGCATCGTGGGTGATCGGCAAGATGTTCGAGCTGCCCCGGTGGATTTCGTTCGCCAAGGTTCGCCTGACATGGAGCCGCGTGGGGAACGACATCCCCATGTTCATCACCAATCCCAAATCGCACGTCACGGCCGGCGGGGGCATCAATGCCGCCGACGCCGCCCCCGGCACCGACCTCAAACCGGAGATGACCAACGCCCTCGAAGCGGGGTTGGAATGGAGGTTCCTCGACGACAGGCTGGGCGTCAACCTGACCTACTACAAGACCAATACGCATAACCAGTTCTTCAAGCTTCCGGCCCTTTCGGGCGAGGCGTATGCCTACCGTTACGAGAATGCGGGCAATATCGAGAACCAGGGCGTCGAGGTGTCGCTGAACGCTTACCCGGTCTACGGAGGTGCGCTGACATGGCAGTCGACGGTGAACTTCGCACATAACAGGAACCGCGTGATAAAACTCCACGACGAGCTGCGCGAATATGTCTACGGCCCGTCGAGTTTTTCATCGTCCTATGCCATGAAACTCGTCGAGGGAGGTTCGATCGGCGATATTTACGGGCGGGCGTTCGAGCGCGACGCAACGGGGAAGATCGTCTACGAGGCCGAAGGCGATTCCGCCGGGTTGCCCCGCACCGTGGGCGACGGCAATACGGTGAAGGTCGGCAATGCCAATCCCGTGTTCTCGCTCTCCTGGGGCAACACGTTCTCCTATAAGGGCATGTCGCTGTCCGTGCTGCTGGACTGCCGCTATGGCGGACGGCTCCTGTCGCAGACGATGGCCGACCTGGATTCCTACGGGGTGTCGGCCGCAACGGCCGATGCCCGCGACCGGGGCTGCGTGATGCTCGAAGGGCAGCGGATCGACGACGTGAAGGGTTTTTACAAGCTGGTCGGCGGCCGCGCAGGTGTGACCGAGTATTACATGTACGACGCGACGAACATCCGGCTCCGCGAACTGGCGGTGTCCTATGCATTGCCGCAGCGTCTGATGCGCCGCACACGGGTATTCAGCGGCATGACCGTGTCGCTGGTGGCCCGCAACCTCTTCTTTATCTACAATGCCGCGCCGTTCGATCCCGATCTCGTCCTTTCGACGGGCAACGACAACCAGGGGATCGACGTCTACGGCATGCCAACCGTACGGAGCATCGGCTTCAACATAAAACTAGAGTTCTGAGAATCATGAAGCGCTTTTACATATATCTGTTCGCCGCATTCTGCACAGCCTTTTGGGGGGCCTGCACGGGGAATTTCCGGGAACTGAACGACGACCTCTCGGGTATTTCGGACGGGGATCTCGAGGCCGACGACAACGGCTTCGGATACCGCCTGCAGATCGTACAGCAGGGGATTTATTTCAACTACGATTTCGGCAAGGGCAAGAACTGGCCGTTTCAGATGACGCAGAACCTCAATGCCGATATGTTCTCGGGCTATATGCACGATCCCAAACCGCTGCAGGGCGGCAGCCACAACTCCGATTACAACCTGCAGGACGGCTGGAACAGCGCCATGTGGCAGTTCACCTACTCCTATGTCATGCCCCAGATTTACCAGCTGGAGCAGACGGCACGCGAGAAGATGCCGCCGTTCTATGCCATAGCCAAGATACTCAAAGTCCTGGCCATGCACCGCGTGACAGACTACTACGGGCCGGTGATATACAGCCATTTCGCCGACCGCGGCAGCGAATACGTGCCCGACAGCCAGCAGCAGGTCTACGGCTGCTTCTTCGATGACCTGGACGAGGCGGCGGACATCCTGGCGGCCTGGGTCGGGGGGCAGCCCGAGGCCGGCGAGTTTTCCAGGTTCGACCTGCTGCTCGACGGAAGCTATGCGGCCTGGCTCCGTTTTGCCAACTCCCTGCGCATGCGCCTTGCCGTGCGTATCTCCGTTGCCGCGCCCGAAAAGGCCCGTGCGGAATTCCGGAAGGCGGCGCAGGCGGCCGGAGGGGTGATCGAGACCAATATGGGAAATGCCGCCGTGAAGACTTCGGGTACCTATTCCAATCCGCTGGGCGAGATCAACCTGAACTGGAACGAGGCGGCCATGAACGCTTCGATGGAATCCGTCCTGACCGGGTACGGGGATCCGCGGCTGCCGAAGTTTTTCAAGCCCTGCGGCAGCGACGTGGTCATTGCCGGCGATGCGGGCGACGGGACGGTCGCCCTGAAGGGGCAATACCATGGAATCCGTCAGGGGACGGGTTTCTCGCATAATTATTACGCGGCATTTTCCCGCCTTACGGTGGATACGGATACCGATGCCGTCCTGATGACGGCGGCCGAGGTGTGGTTCCTGCGTGCCGAAGCGGCATTGCGCGGCTGGACGGACGAAGATGCGGAGCTCTGTTACCGCAACGGCGTTGCGGCATCGTTCGCGCAATGGCAGTTGTCCGGGGCCGAACACTATCTGGAGAGCGACGCCATGGCGGCCGACTACCACGATCCGGTAGACCCGGGGAACGACATTGCCGCCCGATGCCGCGTGTCGCCCCGCTGGGATGCGACGGCGGACGACGAACTGAAGCTCGAGCGGATCATCACCCAAAAATGGATTGCCATGTATCCCGAAGGGTGCGAGGCCTGGGCCGAACAGCGGCGGACGGGATATCCTCGCCTGTTCCCCGTGCGTCTGAACCACAGCAAGGGCTATATAGATACCGAAACGATGATCCGCCGGCTGCCGTTCCCGGCCGCGCTGGCGACGTCCGATCCCGAGCAGTATGCGGCGCTCGTCGCGGAACTCGGCGGCGGAGACCACGGTGGGACGCGCCTGTGGTGGGACGCGGGGCGTAATTTCTGATCCGGAAGCCCCGGACTGGCCCGGGCGTTGCGTCGTGCGGCGGTTGTCAGAATTTCCAGCTTGCGCCCAGCAGGATATTGCGCGGGCGGATGGCATAGCGGTAGGAGCTCGAGCTTACTCCGTCGAAGGTCGTATAGGCATATTCTTCGCGGCCGAAAAGGTTTGCGGCGGTCGCCGTAGCTTCCCATTTCCCGTTTATTTTCCAGCGCAGCGATGCGTCGGCCAGTAGCAGATGCTTGCTCCGGTCGGCCGAAAGCTGCGAGTAATAGTGCTCCGCCGTGAATTGGATCACCCATTTCTTCGACGGTACGAGGTTTACGGTCAGCCGCTGGTTGAAATCGTGCCGCCCGTCGGGCTCCCGGCCGCGGATGGAGAGTGTCGTATAGCGGTATTCCAGCCGGTATTCGGTGTTTACCCAGGCGGCGAACCGGAAGTTGAAACGCGGCGCGACGGTCAGGGTGGAATTTTCATAGGAGGTCGGCACCTCTTCCAGCAGCAGTTCCGTGCCGCTGAGGTTGTAGCCGACGTTCAGGCCTGCCTGACCGTTGAGGGCGTCGATATTCTGGCTGACGTCGCCCGACAGGTACCATGACCACACGCGGTTCGAGCTGCGCACGTAGTAGTTTACGATATAGTCGCCGTCGAAGCGCTGCGCAGGCAGGAACGGCAGGTCGTTCCACGAACGTACCGCGAGCAGGCTGGCGAAGAACCCGCCGATCGGGTTCTTGTAGGCGATGCCTGCCGAGAGGCTGCGTTGCAGCGCCTGCCGGTATTCGTTTACGCCGCAGAGCACCGAACGGTAGTTGCGCAGGACGGCGCCGTTGCCTATGCGGCTGTCGTCCGCCGCGTCGCGGCCGACCGTACCCGATGCCGTAAGCGCAAGGCGTCCCGTGGGGCTCCATTTCACCGCGACGCGGGGCTTCCAGGTGAAAATGCCCGCCGGTTTTCGATTGCCGTCGATCCTGTCGTGCAGCCCATAGCGGCGGTAACCTGCCGGCAGGTCGAGCGTCAGCCGCAGCCGCTGCGAGCGGTAGGTGATGCCCGGCTGGAGGCAGACGCCCGCGTAACCGGCCGAAAGGTCGTTCGCGGTGCCTGTCCCGAGCCCGGTGCCCGTCAGGTCTGTTACGAGCCCCCGGAAGAGTGCCGAAACTCCGCCTTTGAATGCGAAGGCGAACCGCCCGGCCTGTGTGCCGAATGCCGCGTTGTGGTTCATGTAAAAAGCGCGGTCGGCGATCGTCTGCCGCTGGCTGCCCGTTTCGCGCACCACATCGAGCGACTGAGGGCGGGTAAGGTATTTCAGGTAGGAGGTGACGGTGAGCGAACGTGTGCCGGTGCGCCGGATATATTTCAGGTCGTTTTCGATGCCGTAGGCCGGGGCCACGGCACGCTGGCGGTTGGGGTAGCTGCCCGAGAGCACGGCACGGAGGTCGTTCCATGCCAGCGAAGCTTCGAGTTTTTCCTGCATGTAGAACCGCTCGGTGTTGGCTTTCAGTGCGATGCGTGCCGAAAGCTGTTGCCGGCACGAAGCGGCCGACTCCTGCTCGGTGTCCACGCGCGTGCCGTCCGCCAGGTACCAGCTTTGCCGGGCGGCGCGATCCGAGGCCAGGCGGTCGTAACCCCAAGTGAGCGAGCTGCTGAGCTGGTAGTCCTCGGAGAGTTTGCGCAGGTTGTTCAGCCCGGCCATGTGCGAGCGGTTGAAGCGCGTACGTGTATCGTCGAGCGGCGCGGACGAAGTGCCTACCGAAAGGTGTGCGGCGGGATTGTAGTCGTTGGCTCCGCCGTTGAGGATGTCCTCGACCGAAAGCCGTTCGGTCTCGGCCGAGGGGTTTTGCCCCGTGTTGTCGGTTTTGAGGTTGACCATCGACTGCCCCCGGGCACCGATGCGCATGGCGAAGAGCGCGCCGTTCCACAACGCCGGCGACCAGCCCGCACCGCCGCGCAGCGTCCCCGTCCAGCGGGCTTTGGCATGCGGCTTCAGCCGGAGGTTGATGGCTGCGCGGTCGCTGAATACGATGTCCTTGAGCGCCTTGATCGGCTGGTGGTTCTCCATCACTTCGACGCTCGCCACGTCCTGCGGCGCGATGTTGTTGGTCGCCTGTCCGTAACGGCCGTCGAGCATGTCCAGCCCTTCGATGTAAAAGTTGTTGATCGGCTGGCCGTTGTAGCGTATCTCGCCCGATTTCGCCACCTCGATGCCCGGCATCTTGCGCAGTACGTCGGCGATCGAGCGGTCTTGCGCCTCGGTGAAGCGCGACACGTTGTAGCTTACGGTGTCGCCCCGGAAGCTCAGCCGCGGGGCGCGGATCGTCACCTCGCGGATGTCGGTCGTCTCGGGCGTCAGCAGCACGAGCATCCGCCCGGCGTTGGCCGGAACCGACTGCCGGCGGTAGCCCATCGTCGAGAAGTCGAGCTGCGCTGTTGTCCCGTCCCCGCGCGGCCTGAGCACGAAATCGCCCGAGGCCGAGGTAGTCGTGTAACCCAGCGGCTTGCCCAGGGAGTCCCGCGCCGTGACGATGGCCCCGGCGACGGGCGCCCCGTCCTCCTTGTCGGCCACGTGGCCCGTATACTCCTGGGCCTGGGCGGCGATTGCGCCCAGCAACCAAAGCAGGGTCAGCAGGTACTTCATCGCGCCGCGGGGCTATTCTGTTTCCAGCGGATTGTATTCGCGGAGCAAGTCGGCACCCTCGCACGGCGTGCCGTCCTCGTTCCTTACCGTGATCCTGATGTTCGAGTTGGCCTGCATGTAGCCGATCGGGTCGGTCATGAATTTGCGCTCGGTGGCCATGAATTTTTTGCGCGAGGTCTTCAGGTAGTTCCGGTCGGCCATCGTCACGGCGGCTTCGGTGCAGCGGATGCCGGTCGCTTCGAAGCGGATGATGCCCCCGTCGTCGCCCGTGTCGTTCACGGCCAGGATCAGTCCGGGCAGCCCGTGGAATTTCCAGGGGCCTGCGGCGAGCGGGATCTCCTCGGTGTACCAGGCTTCGTAATCGCGCCCGCGGAAGCGGCAGGTCGCACGGCGGCAGTCGTAACCGATGACTTCGCGCGTCCCGTCGCCGAGTGTCCACTCGATTTCGGGCAGCGGCTCGGTGTAGAGCATGTTGTCGCGCGAGATCTTGTCGGTGCAGGTCATCTCGCCTGCGGGGTAGTTCTGGAATACGACGGCTTCCAGGCCGCCCTTGAAGTTGCCTATGTTGGCCAGCACCTGTTCGGCCGGGGTGATGCGCAGCAGCGAATCCCGCTGGAGCGTCTTGTAGGAGAAGAATTTCGTAACTTTCCCGCCGGCCTGCAACAGCAGCAGGTCTTGCATCGGTTCCTTGCTGTCGGGGCGCCGCAGCCACTCCATGCGGTAGCTCACTTCGAGCGTGGCGGTGTCCAGTGTAGTCTGCCGTATGTTGCCCGTTTCGAGGGCTTGTGCCCCGCCGTCGGTCGTGTAGGAGATGACGGTCTGTGCCCGCCCGGCGGTTGCGGCAGCCAGTGCGGCGGCGATCAGGATGATTGCTTTTTTCATGGTTTCGGTGTGTTTTGTTTCTCGGTACAATATTACCCCGAAAAACAAAGGGTGATGGTTAATGCCGCGTTAAGAAGTGTTAAATAATGTTAACGCCGGCGGCAGGAGTGTTTTTATTCGTATTTTTGCGGTATAAACCCCTCGGCCGTGGATAAGAACCGTTTCAGAAATATCTCGTTCTGCGCGATCGGCGCCCTGCTGGCGCTGGCCCTCGTGCAGGCGTGGAGCCTGTGGCGGATGTATGCCGACCGTGCGGAGGAGTTTTCGCGCAAGGTGACGCTCGCCATGAACCGCGCGGCGTACGACGACCTGCTGATGGGCAACCGGCGCGGGACGCCGCAGTCCCGGACGACGGTCGTGACGACGGGCAATATCGACTCCGTGAGGACGGATATGATCGGTGCGATCTCGGTGGAGAACCTCGGAACTGCCGGCAAGGTGATCTCCCTCCGGCCGAAGGTCGACACGGTGCGGACGAATATCGCCCTGCGCCGCGGCGACAAGACCCGTTATATTTATCAGGAGGTGCATATGCCTTCGTTCACGGCGCTCCAGTTCAACCTGTCCCGCTACGACTCCCTGCTGACGCGTTACCTGGCCGATGCCGGCATCGGCCTGCCCTACAGCGTCGACGTGATCCGCGGCCGGGACGGCGGCGATGTTGCCGAAATCCGGCTCGACAGCCTGGCGGCGCGGACAACGGGGGCGGAACGGGAGGAGGCGGTCATCGCTTCGCAGAAGGATGCTCCGCAGATACGGAACCCGAAGGTGTTCACCTCGCGCGTTACCACGGACGACAAGCTGCTTTTCCGGGTGAAGATCGAAAATCCCCACCGGGAACTGCTGCGCGAGCTGTTCGGCATCATCCTCACCTCGGTGCTCATGCTGCTCGTCGTCGCGTTCGTGGTCATCTACCTGTTGCGGACGCTGTTCCGGCAGAAGACGCTCGAGGAGATGAGGATGGATTTCACGCACAATATCACCCATGAACTGAAGACCCCGATTGCCGTGGCCTATGCGGCCAACGACGCGCTGGAGAATTTCGGGGCGGCCGACGATGGGGTGCGGCGTGCGAAGTACCTGGGTGTGATCCGCAGCCAGCTGACGGCTTTGTCGGAGATGGTCGAGCGCATCCTCACCATGTCGCGCGAGGAACGTGAGGATTTCACGCTCCGCCGCGAGCGTATCCCCTTGGCCGGGATGCTCGGGGCGCTGGCCGAGAAGTTCCGGATGCAGGCGGCCAAACCCGCACGGGTTACGGTGGATGTTTCACCCGAAGGGCTGACTGCCTTCGCCGACCGCTTCCACCTCTCGCATGCCCTGGACAACCTGGTCGACAATGCCCTGAAATATTCCGGCGAGGAGGTGCATATCCGCATTTCGGCCGGGCGGGACGGCGGCCGGGTCGTCCTGCGCGTCGCCGACGACGGCGTGGGCATCCCGTGTGCTGCACAGGCGCATATCTTCGATAAGTTCTACCGCGTGCCTACGGGCGACATTCACAATGTCAAGGGCTTCGGCCTCGGGCTGTATTACGTCGGGCTGATCGCCGCCAAACACGGCGGCTCGGTCACAGTGGAGAGCACCGAGGGGCGCGGTACGACTTTCACCCTGATACTTCCGGACGATGGGCGATAAGATCAGACTGCTGCTCGTAGAGGACGAGCAAACCCTCGCGGGGATCATTGCCGATACCCTTTCCGAAAAGGGGTTCGAGGTGACGGTCGCCCATGACGGCGAGGCCGGGTTGCGGGCGTTCCGCGGGTCGCGCCCCGATGTGGTTGTGTCGGATGTCATGATGCCTTGTATGGACGGGTTCACCTTCGTCGGGCGTCTGCGCCGCGAGGCGCCCGGGGTGCCTGTGCTTTTCCTTTCGGCGCGCTCGGCGGCCGAGGACGTGGTGCAGGGATTCGAGACCGGAGGCAACGATTACCTGCGCAAGCCCTTTGCCATGAGCGAGCTGATCGTGCGGGTCAGGGCGCTTGCCGGGCGTGCGGGCGTCGGGAAAGCGCGTACGGAACGTCTGTTCGAACTGGGGCGTATGCGTTTCGATGCCGAGCGCCAGCGGCTCTCGTGCGACGGCGTGGTGACGGAACTTTCGGCCCGCGAATCCGAAGTGCTGCAATACCTCTGCCGGAATGCAGGCGAGATCGTGCCGATGAAAACCCTGCTGGTGAATATCTGGGGCGACGATTCGTTTTTCAATGCCCGCAGCCTGCATGTCTTCATCACCCGCCTGCGCCACCGCCTTGCTGCCGACCCGTCGATCCAGTTGGTGAACGTGCGGGGAGTGGGGTATAAGCTGCTGATGCGCTGAGGCGGGGTGTTAAAAAATGGAGCAGGCAGGAATTGCAGTTCCTGCCTGCTCCATTTTTACAAGGCTGGATAATAATTTTCAGGTTTCCTATATGTAAATTATTCTTGGCTCCACTCTTCAAATTCTTTAAGAATATCATCTGTCATGTAGGATAGGCGTTTTTCTTTCAGAATCTCATCAATGGAACTATATGATATATACGAACAAATGTCAGCTAAAGGACCTCGTTCCATAACAGCAAATACTGGGCGTGTAATTTGTTCTAATACGGCGTCTCGTCGTTCTTCCGATGCAACAATATGGATTTTGATGTCTAACATTGGTTGTAAAGAGAGGAGATCTGCCATCCTAAGGATGCCAGAGTAAATAGATGTTGTCCCTTCTACTTCAAATGCACGCACAATAGATCTACGTTGTATCCATAGCACGTCAATATTTTTGATCGTTTTTAAGGTTGTTTCGTCAAAAATTATCGGAAGCTCTTCTAAGAGAGTGTTCTCTTTCGGATGCCAAAATTCTGCAACTCGGCTTCTATCTGCCTTTGGCAACCAAATTTTGAACCCGAATATTTCTCCAATTTTAGCCAGCTTAGCCTGTACTTTTATGGATTCTCTTTGTTCGGTTTGCGGCTGATCCTTCTTTTCGATTGCATCGTCGTCAGGAACAGAAACAATGGTTTCCTTTCCGGAAATAATACGTATTTTCGATGCTTTGATCTTTTTAGTGTCTTTTTCGGAAAGAGGATAAACTGTTTGTTGCTTTGCTTGCCGTTTTAGCAAATCGACTAAAAATTCACCATCGGCATTGTCCCAGCGTAAAGGACTGGAAAAAACTTTATATGTCCATTTAGTACTGTCTTTCGGCAATCCTTTTGTTATTGATAATGTATTCCATATTAAATCTTCGTGTATCGGAATTGCGAGTTCGAAAGGAAGCCATACGAGCGGTTTGACCTTGAAGCGCAGGCAAAACGGATCGTTCTCTTCGATAAAGATCGGAGAATTGTCTTCATATGGAGCGCTTATTACCTCAAGGATACCAATAAATCGCTGAATTTTAGTGCAATAACAAATAAATATGTCTCCAGCTTTGATGCCTTGGTTTTTGACATATGATTTGCGCGATATTCTAAAACCGGTAACATCTCTATTTGAATTGGTAAAAGCTGTTGCCGTATTAGGAGAAAAAAGATTTATATAGTATTTCATACTGTCATGGATTTTGAAAAGCGACTTTCTTTCTCAAAAGTAATCTAAAGCGTATGATTATACAAATATATTTTGGGAATTGTGCTGTTCTTCAATATACTTTGCATTTCCGTGAGGGACTGTTAATTGAAAGAAATTTATCTTTTTCGGCAAATGCAGTCCGTCAGGTGATCGTCGATAAATCCTGCCGCCTGCAGGTGGGCGTAACAAATCGTGCTGCCGAAGAATTTGAATCCCCGTTTTTTCATGTCTTTGCTCATGGCATCGGATTGGGGCGAGGATACCGGAATTTCGCTCAACGACCGGAAGGTGTTGGTAATCGGCTTCCGGTCGGGAAAGAACGACAGGGTGTAGTTGTAGAAACTGCCGAACTCTTCCTGTATGGCGAGGAATAGCCTTGCGTTTGTGATTGTGGATTTGATTTTCAACCGGTTTCTGACAATGCCGTCGAACCGCATCAGCCGTTCGACGTCGTAGTCGGTCATTTGTGCCACCCGTCCGGCGTCGAAATCGCAGAAGGCCTTGCGATACCCCTCACGCTTTCTGAGTATCGTTATCCAGCTCAACCCGGCCTGGGCACTCTCCAAGACAAGAAATTCGAACAACGTCTTGTCGTCGGTCACCAATTTCCCCCACTCCTGGTCATGGTATTTCATATACAGCTCGTCGGTTCCGCACCAGCCGCACCGTCCGTTTATCATGTCCTGCATAGTCATAATGTTTACAATTCGGAGTAAAGATAACTGATTCCCGGCTTCGTGCCAAATTTTAAGCCCGCTTCGCCCATTATGGGTTGTCATATTGCAAACGTTGCGATGAAAAGAATCCGAATTGGCAGGTGCGAAACGTGCTTTTATCGGAACAGCTTTGCTCCGGAGGAAGATCGTAAATTCGATTGTAAGGTGTTGATATACAGATTATAATTCTCTTGTTTGCGCAGATTCGCTCACAAAAAAAGTCTCCAAAAGGAGACTGAAAAGTGCGGATAAAGGTGCTTCCGCACTAAATGAACCTATATGTATATCAGTTGTTTGCGTCGGTTTTTCGACCTTGTTTCCCGCATTGCCTACCGCTTTTTTGCATGGGTCTGCACCGGCTTGCGTGTTTTGCCTTTACTACAACCGTATCTTCTTGTAAGACAGTACAAAGATACTCATTTTCGCCGAAAAATCCAAATGCGGGAAATTTTTGGAGATGCGGGTAGATTTTTCTATATTTGTTCGTATGGATAGAGGAGAGATTATCATATATCAGACTGCCGACGGTGAGACCTGTTTGGACGTCCGCATGGAGAACGACAGCGTGTGGCTGACGCAGGCGCAGATTGCGCAATTGTTCGGAGTTGACAGAACGGTTATTGTCAGACATGTCAACAACATTTATAAGTCGTTCGAATTGGAGCGGAAAGCAACCTGTGCAAAAATTGCACAAGTTCAGCATGAGGGGCTACGGCAAGTGCGGCGTATGATTCCATTTTATAACCTCGATATGATTCTATCGGTGGGTTATCGCGTCAATTCCAAAAATGCCACTCGATTTCGTGTCTGGGCGAATAAGGTCTTGAAAGAGTACCTAATAAAAGGTTATGCGGTCAATAGCCATGCCAAAGCCGAGCAGTTGGAGGAGCTGAAGCAAACCGTTCATCTGCTCTCGAACGTGTTGTCGGCAAAGGCTGTCACGAAATCCGAGGCGATCGGATTGCTGCGCGTGATTACGGACTATACTTATGGCCTCGATACGCTCGATCGTTATGACTATCAGCAGTTGGAGGTTGCGGCAACCACGGCGGAGGAACCGTTTCATGCGACGTATGAAAATGCGATGGCGGCGTTGCAGGTGTTGCGTGAAAAATTCGGAGGCAGCGAATTGTTCGCTCACGAAAAAGACGAATCGTTCAAAAGCACGATGGGCGCGATTTACCAAACCTTCGGCGGGTGTGACCTCTATCCGAGCGTCGAGGAGAAAGCAGCCAATCTGCTCTATCTGACGGTTAAGAACCACTCGTTCAGTGACGGCAACAAACGCATCGCAGCGTTTCTGTTCCTGTGGTTCTTGGAAAACAATCGGATTCTTTACCGTGCTGACGGTTCGCGCCTCTTGGATAACAATACGCTGGTCGCTCTGACGCTGATGATCGCCGAAAGCCGCACGGAAGAAAAGGATGTAATGACAAAGGTTGTGGTGAATCTGATCAACAAGAACAATTAAAATATCTGCGAATATGCAGGCTTGTCCCTATATGCATTCGCATAGAGATAAGCCTTGTTTCTTTATATTCTGTCATGTTAGACCGCCGCTCCTTTGCAACTTAAGGGGAATATTTGATTGGGGGCAAATAATAGAGTTAGAGTGGGGATGAATTTTAAAATAATCCCCAATAATTTCTTATATTTGTAAATTTAATTTGAGTGTCGTGTAGAATGATCTAACAGCCACATTGTTAATGGCAAAAAAGATATAGTGTCGGATGGACTATTGATTTAGTAAAATAGTTTTTACGCTGCTACACACTCAACTCAATAATAAACATAGAGATTACCTAAGTTCATGTATAAAGTAGAATGGGATAAAGAAACAGGAGGCGTTATTCTAAACAATAGAATAACCGATCAGACATTGGGAATAGCGCCTCGTCCCGTGTTTTTCGAGGAATTGAACTTGCTCGGATTGGATAAGTTGGGATGGGTTTACCCACATTGCGAAGAACCATTAATGTGGGCAATCAACAAACAATATTATTATCGGGGAGAAAAGCTGTTCGATGCAAAAGGCGCAAATATCTACACCATGCCGACTTTGGAATTTGGAAAGGCTGTTGAGCCGATGACATTAAAGCCTGTTGATATGTCCGGCATGTTGGCAAAGACGGCAGATATTATGTTTGTGCTTGAGAATGAGGCCATAGAGTTTATTCGAGATACATATACGGTTTATGTCAAAGTAAATAAGGTTTATGAGAAGGCGAATGCCAATAAAATGGATTTTGAAGCTTTAGCTCAGAAGGCCGAGAAGCGAATCCGTCAAAAAATGGCAGTAGTCAAACAGGATTGCGATAGCTTTGATATTATGCCGTTGGATGATGCAGAGACTGCAGGAAAAAAGGTCGTATTGTCTACTAAAATAGATCGGTTTATAGCATCTTTTTCTGGTGGAAAAGACAGTCAAGTGGTCTTGGATCTTTGTACTCGAGCAATTCCTCCGACTGAGTTTGAGGTGATATATAGTGATACGGGCTATGAATTGCCCCCATCATTGGAATTGTACAAAGATGTGGAGCAATATTATCACCAAAAGTTCCCAGCATTGAAATTCTCGATGGCTCGTAATCACGAGTCCGTTTTGAATTACTGGGATAAGATTGGTACCCCCAGCGACAATCACCGCTGGTGTTGTTCCGTGATGAAAACTGTTCCCCTATATAGGATGCTGAGATCAGATAGGTTCAAGAATACAAAGTTCTTGGCATTTGAAGGTGTGCGTGCAGAAGAATCTACAAAACGTAGTGAATATAACCGACTTGGAAAAGGCGTTAAGCACAATTTTGTTATAAATGCTCGTCCTATCTTAAGATGGAATACGACTGAGGTCTTTTTGTATCTATTCCGATATAATTTGCCAATTAATAGTGCATATCGAGTTGGTAAACCTCGCGTTGGATGTGTATTATGTCCGTTTGGATCTCCCTGGGATGATATGATTGTTAATCGATGTTATCCTGATAAATTACAGCCATTTATATCACGAATAGAAGGAATAGTAGATAGTCGGAATATTCCCAATAAAGAAGAGTATATTGCTGAGCGTCGTTGGAAATTAAGGAGCAGTGGTAAATTTACTCAAGACGAAACAGTTGTTAAAATAACGACTTCAACTCATAAGTGGGAAGCTAAGGTCAAAAATAGCAAGAAAAGTATTTTTGACTGGTTGCCGGCTGTTGGCCGATATAGCATTAAGGACGCAAATAATGCCGTCTTGGGGGAACTGCAATTTCACGGTGATATATATCAATTTGACATTAGGTATGAAACATCAAAAAAAGATTTTATGTTCATACTTTATGATGATAATAACATCCAACTGCGGTATTTGTTAAGACGGGTAATCAATAAGGTTTCATATTGTATAAATTGTGAGGCTTGTGAGTTGGAGTGTCCAACAGGTGCCTTGTCGATTCTTCCAGATGTGCAGATTGATACCTCATTATGCACTCATTGTCATAAATGTTTGGAATATCATAATGTTGGGTGTATTGTCGCAGAATCGTTGTCAAAACCATCAGAATATAATTTAACTAATATGAAAATATCCAGATACGGTACTTTCGGTATTCATGATGAATGGGTTGAGCAATTTTTGTTAGACTCAGAATCTTTTTGGAAAGACAAAATATTGGGAACAAAGCAAGTTCCAAGTTTTAAAGCATGGCTTAAAGATGCTGAGATTATTGATGATAAAGGTGTTTTGACATCGTTCGGTGCTTTGTGTAAGAAGATTAATGAAGATTCGCATACTCTTTTATGGGAGCTTATTTATATTAACTTGGTTTATAATAGCCCAATGATGAAGTGGTATGCATCTACAACTCCTTTTAATGTAGACTTTATGCGTAAAGAATTGGATAGATTGGCTATAGAATATTTCCAGTCTTCATTTAAGGAATCAACTATCACTTATGCTGTCCAAGCGTTGATGCAGTCATTTAAATATTCACCAATAGGTGACGAGTTTTCACAATGTGTTGCAATGGATGCTAAGGCCACTATTTTAAGACGTAATTTATATGATGGTGTAAGTTCAGAAGCTATTGCATACTCTCTGTATAAATATGCGGCGAATAGGGAGCTGAAGATGCTTAGAGTTTCGGATCTGTATCGCAGAGAAGAGATAGGTGGTATCTATCGGGAATTTGGTATTTCGCAAAATGAATTATTGAAATCATTGCGCTACCTTTCAACAGATAAAAATAGAGTGTTGGTTGCTGAACTTACAATGGGGTTGGATCATATAACTTTAAGAGATGATTTGACGCCGATAACGGTATTGGAAACATTATTACAATGATTGAAACATTTACATTGACGTTGTATAATGATTTGATTCTCTCTATAAAGTTAGGGCGAAGTATTGATGGATATTCAAATGCAAAACCAATGCTTTTACTTACTATTTTGGAGGGAATAGCATTGAGGCAATTCGAGAGTAATAGAATAATGTGGAATGATAAGTTTCTACAAAAAACTTATGATGCTTATATGCGTTATTTTAATGAGCAGAGTAAGACTCCATTTATTTTGCCATATTATCATTTAAATACGGCGCCTTTTTATCATTTGGTTTGGAAAGAAGAGATTCGTCCGCCAATTAAAGGGCATACCCCATCTGCAAAGTATCTTCAGGAGCATCTCCTATATGCGAAGTTGGATGATGATCTATGGGAGCTTCTGCAGAACGCTGAATACAGAGAATACATTCGTAAGAGTATAATAACCCGTTTTTTTAATAAAAATTAGATTGCGTCATGGCTACAAGATACGACGAAATCATCAAGTTGCGTGCAGGAAAAGCGGCATACAACATAGCAGAAGAAAAAGAAGGAGAGTGGGTATCATTCATCCCCAATAAACAATTTGACCATGTTTTGAAGACGGTTCTCAAGTCGGTGCGTGGCAACGACATTGACAACCATAAGTCTTTCTGGATTAATGGTACCTATGGAACTGGAAAGAGCCATGCCGTGGCTGTGTTGAGCCATTTGCTTGGTGATCCGGTCGAAAATATCCATGAATGGGTTGATTATGAGTATAAGTCTGATGATGTTATTCGGCAAGCAATCTATTCTCTTCGGGATAAAAACCGCCTGCTTACAGTAAAATTATCGGGTGTTGAAAAAATGTCCCATGCAGCTGATCTCGCTCTTGTGTTGCAGAAAGCGGTAACAGCTACCCTTAGAGCCAAGGGGATCAATTTGCCTAATCCCGTGCTGACGGATTATGAAAATTATATTGAACATATCGAAAAGAATCCGAAGATTTGGGAGCCGCTAATTGCCGGGGATTCCAAGCTGTCGTCTATAGTAGCCAATAGCAAGCAGCTTATAGAGAATCTTGCCAAGTGTGATTTGGCAACCTTTCATCGGGTTAATGATACTTTGCGCAGCGTCGATCTGGATATTCGTCTAAAGAACGAAACTATTAAGCAATGGTTGGTTGAGATACAGAATGAACTGTCGCAGATGGGCACATACAACGGGTTGTTGATCATTTGGGATGAGTTTACAGATGTAATGGACTTGATCGGAGTCCCGGTATTGAAAGAGTTACAGGATATTGCCGAGAAGTTCATGAACGCAGAGAATAATTCCTATTTATTTTTTATCTCGCATCCTTCGGCCTTCAACAATATAGATGCCGAGCAACTCAAACAGACAGATGGTAGATACCATCGCATGAAGTATAATATGGAGCCGGTGTCGGCTTTTCAGATCATGTCTCGTAAATTCGAGGTGATTGATCAGGAAAAGCACGAGCAGATGTATCGGATGTTCTATGAATCACATTCGGAAATGCTGGATATCTATATTCAGAAAAGTAACGACAATCAATCCACGCAAGAGGACCTTTTCAATCTATTTCCGTTGCATCCGGGTACGGCCACCTTGGCTACACATTATGCGACAGTAGTCGGGTCGTCGAGTCGAAGTGTCTTTGAGTTCCTTGGCCAGAATGATGCGATAAAAGAATTCCTGGATAGCGAAGAACATTTCTTAAATCGGGATCTGATCACATCCGATTATCTATGGGACTATGTTTTGAAAGTCTTTCAGGATGATGTGACCAATTATGGAGCCGTTACCGAGCGATATAACTCATATATCAATCAGGTCGGCAATCAAGGAGCTCCCTACATGGCTGTTTTCAAGGGTATTTTGTTGCTCAATGCCTTCAATAATATATCGGGAGAGAACAACAATGGGCTGATTACCCCTTCAAAAACGAATATTAGAAATCTTTTTGTAGGGACCCAATATGAGAATGATGTCGACCATGTATTGCAATGGATTCATGAGCAGGGAATTATCCAATGTGCACCTGGAGAGATGTATTCAGTTCAATTTTCCGCATTCCCATCTGGAGAGGTTGAAGAGAAGAAGAATGAAATGCGCAATGTGCAATTCAGATATATTTCGCAAATCCTTAATTTTTCGGATGCAGCCAGTGTCGCCTTCAAACAGCGCTTCATGCAACGGGTGATTAGACCGTTTGGATTTAAATTTTACTCCAATATAGATAACGAAGCGTCTTTGCGTAGCCAAATCAAAAATGGACGTAAAGAGGCGAAAGGAAGTTATCTGTTTTTTGCGCTTTTGCTTGCTCGTAATAATGAGGAGTTAGCTGTACTGAGGTCTTTTGCAGAACGTTGTGCCCTTGACCAGGATGATAAGGATCTCGCTAATATCGTGTTTATTGTTTTCGATGAGGTGTTTACCGATCAAAAATATGAACAGTTTATCGAGTTCCAAGCTCATTATGCTTGTGCCAGCAGTCATGGTTTTGTCGATCAGACCAAGGTCCATCGAGATCATGCCATCGCTATGATTAAGGAATGGATGGATTCCGTACAGCGTAATAATGCCATTGTCTACATTAATGGGGTTGACAAACAATCTATATCTGTAAAACACCTGTCAAGTATTGTTAATTCTTCAATCGCTCCGATAATATTCCCTTATGGACCAGATGCTCATGAGGATTTGAGGCAAAAAGCCCCCAATACATTTTGGCGAGCACAGAATTCCAAAGAAATTGTACGTTCATTCCTTTTTGCAACATCTAGAAGCGAATTCTCTGATATAAATAATCAGATGCGCCCTGTTCAATATCTTTTGCAAGACTGTTTGGATGAGAACTTGGAATGGAAGTCGGATGTCCCCGAAGGTCATCCGTTCAAGGTGGTTTGTGATAAGATAAACAGTATTATCAAGCATGCTGATAAAAGCTTGCCTTTCAATTTTGACGAGAAGTTCTCTCTGCTGGTAAAACCACCATACGGATTGTATGGTAATTATGCGGCAATGGGAATGGTCGCTTTTGCCTTAAGACCATGGGTGAATAAGATATTTGATACCCAAGGGAAACCTCGTGATGCGAAGGCATTGGTAGATGATATTTCCATGCTGTTCAAAGTCTGGGATGAAAACAAGTCGAATAGCAAGTTGACGTTTAAGTTTCAAACTCCCGAAGAAGGGAAATTATGCAAAGAGCTGATTAATCTGTTCAACTTGTCTGGTAAAGATAGCGCCTATAAAGATGTTTCTAGTCTTAAGGATGCTCGTTATGCGATTACTGGTGATTTTCTTGTGCGTAAAGGTGCGCCGCTTTGGTCTATAAAATATGCACCCAAGTCTGCTTTTGCTTCGTTTCCGGCAGAGATTCCGATTACGGATGAAATTAAGACTTTGGTAGATGACATTGTTACTATATGTGCAGATAGAGATCTTCGTAATCCAGCACTTATCAATGAAACATTAAAGCTGCTTGAAGAGTGGAGAATCGACTTAAAGAACATACTCAATATCGATGCTGTGTTCCAGGAAGGATTCAACAGCTTCTTGATGCAGATTGATCGAATTGAATTGAAGCCAGAAGAGATAGAGGATGTTAAAACGTATGTAAAGTGTCATCTGGAATCGACGGTTGGTTATTGGACTGAAGATGAAATTACAAATGCTGCTAAGAACTGGCGATTGGAACAGCAGTATCCTGCATTTACTCCTGGAACGCCATCAGGAAGCAATGCTTCACAAAATCCAACTCCAGCTCCAGCTACAACTCCAAGTGGTTTCTCCAGCTATCAGATTGTAGAAGAAAAACGAGCCAAAGCAAAGACTCGAATCTCTGAATTGACTTCCCTTGACGAAGCCAAAGCTTTGCTAATGAGTCTTTGTGAAGAGGGAAATGAATGGATATTGGATAAACTGAATAAATAATTCGAGCTATGTATAGGGTATTCGATTCGTTGGAAAGCCTCTATGCTGAGATGGCAGAGGATAAGAACTGGAAGGGTGCTGAAAGCACGCTTCGCAATCGTTATCCTTTACGTTTCGTTTTGTTTGAGAATTTCTCCGATTTTCATGATTTCATAGACAAATGCAGTTATCATCATGTTCATGTGCAGAGCCTGGAGGGTTGGATGCCTGATGGCTGTGATGAACAGTTGATAACTTATTCTCAATTAGCACAATGGATCGAAGACTATGTGAAGCATTTGCCGTATAATGATTATGTAATTGCTCCGTTCTCTGAAATAGCTCGATTTTATGACAATGAGAATTATGCGGAGTTTGATTCATTGGTAAGAACAATTCGGTTAATTGAATCTTCCGAATGCGCTCAACAGGGCCATCAACGTATCTATGTCCCGATTATTGGCATGCAGGGCAAGATGGATCGATTTAAAAACGATCCTAATATCCATATATGGGAATACTTGTCGGGAAAAGACCAACAAAATTACAGGTTGATTCTGACTCGTGGCACTACATATGGGGTAAAGGATTTGAAGTCGCAATATACTTTGTGTGAGAATTTGCGTCAGTGGATTGGCCTATGGAAGGATGGGAATGAAGTGAAGGAGCAAATTATTTGTTCTTCTAAGACAATTTTTGATAATGCACACCATGCGCGACCGGATAATGCATTTAATTATGTCATTTGTGAGAATATATTGCAGTTCCTGAATGATGGCTTGGGTCTGGGATTTGGCGATATGTTTTCCAGTGAAGAAGACCTGTCCTATTGGGAGCATTTTGCCTCTGATATTGATGTATCGAGCTTTAATTTCGATGCGTATATTAATGGTCGATTTAATACTTATGCTCTAATTGATGAGAAAGATTTTATTCATACATGGTTCGAATATAGTGATGGTTTTTCTCGGTGGTTGTTAAGAGTATATTATCTTTTAAAGCATGAAGATCATACTTATCTTGGCCGGGCCTTATCTGCTTGTACGACGCAAAGTACCGCGGAACTATTTTCGCGGTTGGCAACACAAATATTCGATGAACAGTTCGATGAAGCTACTTTATTGCAGCGGCAGAGTGCGTTGTGCGAGGCTAGTAAACATCATGTTCAAATTACAGAGCAGGCAGAACAAAAAATACAAACCAAGCTCATCTCTTTGGCAGAGAACCCGGAAATAGGATATGAGGGGGCATTAAAATATGTTACGACTCTGACCTCCTCAGAACGGTATCTGTTGATCGAATGGTTAGGGCAGCAAAAGATTGAGCGCGAGAGTATTAAAGAACTTTTTCCTGAATTATATTATTATACAGCGCCGTTGAACCTTGGTTTAGATGAGGAAAACATCTGGATAAATACCTATTTTGACGCATATCGGCAGTCGAAGATTTCAAATAGCATAACTGCACAGCTCTCCCAAATTATCAAAAAGAAGAATGCTTCTGTTTCATCTTTTGAATTATGGGTAAATAGCTTCAAAACAGTAAAGACACTTTTGTATGGTAGAACCGATATAGATGTCTTCTACTGGATTGATGGATTGGGTATTGATTGGATCCCATTTATCACGCATGTTATTGAGCAGCGTAAGGTTGATGGCGTTTATCTTAATGAGATACATATAGGAACAGCTCAATTGCCAACCACTACTTCAATCAATAAAAGTAAGTTGGAAGAGTTAGCCTTTGATACCTTACATAAAATAGGAGATATTGATGCATATGCCCATACTGCTAAATGCTTCCCGAATTATATTGTAGAAGAAATGGTTAAAGTGAAGGAAGCTATTGAAAGTGTATTGGCTCAATACAACGGGAAAAAGATAGCATTTGTATCTGATCATGGAATCAGTTATTTGGCTCAATATGGAGCTGGACTTAATTTGGCAGGTATTCATGCAGAGCACGCAGGACGATGTGCATCAACGGAAAAGGGGAAAATATCCTTGGATGATCAGTATATTGTGGTTGATGATGGAAAGACAATATGTTCGTTAAATCATGATTCACTCTCCTCTAAAACCCCCAAGGGACAAGGAGCGCATGGCGGCGCAACACCCGAGGAGGTGTTAGTCCCAATTCTCATTGTTTCCAGTCAGAAAAACGCAACTTGTTATTCAGTGCACCTATTGAACGACGAACTAACGGCAATGTCTCCAATGGTGCGATATTCAATTAAAAGTTTAACAAGTGTAGATCATCCTAAGGTTATCTATAATAAAGTAGAATACCAACTGCATAAGGTAGCAGATGATACATATGAAAGTGACCGATTGAATCTGGTGGATTCTGTAGCATCAATAACATTAGTTATTGGAGAATACAGTAAGAGCGATAGCTTGATTATCAAGACGGGTGTAAAAGAAGACGATTTATTTGGAGATTTATAATATGCAAACAACGATAGCTCAAAAAATACGAGAGCAATTTGCTCCCATGGCAATATATAAAGATCCGGCCTCGACTAACAGCCTGTTTGCTGGTCGGAATCTTCCATCGTTTGTGAAAGATTTTATTCTCAAACGTTATATTGATGAAACTGGCGCTATTAATCGTCAGGGTTTGACGAACTTCCTTGATATGGTGATCCCCGAACGCCAGACTGATGTAAAGGATCGTTTGGATGCTGGCGAGGAGTTAACCTTATTGGCTCGTTTCATTATATATATTGATTTGATTAAGGGCATTCGCCGATTTGGTATTCCGGATCTTGGAATTAAAATAAATGAAGGCCAGATCCCTGAATATGTTTATCGGAATCATCGAGGTGAATTAGTAGATGGCGAAAAGTGGGGAATTATTAAACTCTCCGTATTGCCGGATGAGGATGGTAAGCGGAATCATGTGGAGATGGTCGATTATAAGCCATTTAAGCCATATCGATCAGTTGATGTTGAATATCTTCGGACAGCAAGAACAGTCTTCTCGACACAGGAATGGATTGACGTATTGTTGTCTGCGATGGAGTATGAGGCGGATGGCTTCGGTAATATGACCCAGAAGATTGAGTTTTTGACCCGTTTACTCATATTTGTTGAACCTCGGTTGAATGTTATTGAATTAGCTCCGAAGGGAACTGGTAAATCGTTTGTATTTGGGAACCTTTCCAAATATGGATGGTTGGTAAGCGGTGGTAAAGTTACACGAGCCAAGCTGTTTTATGATAAACAGAAACAGCAAAATGGAATTATAAAGAATCATGACTTTGTTGCCTTTGATGAGATTCAAACCATCATATTTCAAGAGCCCGCTGAAATACAGGCCGCACTTAAATCATATTTGGAGTCTGGTAAAACCACAATAGATAGAAACGAATTCAGTTCGGAATGTGGCTTGATGATTATGGGAAATATTCCCTTGAACGAACAGCGTCGCCCATTGAATTATCGTTATTTTGATTCTTTGCCACAATCGTTTAGGGAATCGGCTTTGTTGGATCGTTTCCATTGCTTTATTGAAGGCTGGTATTTGCCCCGAATCAATAAAGGTATTGTGTATAAAGGATGGACGATTAATGTGGAGTATTTTTCGGAGATTCTACATGCCCTACGAACGCAAAACATATATGATATCATCTTTGACGAATTTGTCGGGTATGATAGGAATGCGGATACACGAGACTTCAATGCTGTAAAACGGATTGCGGTTGGCTATATGAAGCTTCTATTCCCACATTGGACTCATGCTGCGGATGTAAATATAGAAGAATTTAATACATATTGCTTACAGCCAGCTATTCGGCGTCGGGGAATTATTAAAGAACAATGTCATTATATCGATGCAGAGTTTAAAACAGCAATGCCAAACTTTTGGATTAAGAATGATATAAAAGAGCCTGTGCAGCCTTCTGTTGGGATGGAGGAGAATGAATTGTTTTGATTTATTAGTATAAGGCTTATTAATTAAGAAGACTAAAGAACAGGCTTTTATTTTTTTGAAAATAAGAGTCTTTCTTTTGTCAATTTGTAATTTGGAATATTCATATGCTAGTGTCAAGACAATGATGTTGTTCCAAAGCGTGTGCTAACAGATTTTAGTATAGTTGACCTATCAATCGCCCGGCTATATCTCCTCCAGACCTATTGACTTGAGATGTTCGTAGGGGCCGTCATAGAACTCTGGGAGTTGTGTTGCATCTTTTGGGAGGCCCCCAACAGTCGTGTTGTGATTGCCTTCAGGAACGCAAATCACCATGCCGATACGGGCTCGTGTCAGTAGTACTCGATAGGCGTTCAACATATATTTTTTTCGCTCAAGGCTGCTGTCGGTTTTGCCAGTTTCTTCGCGCCAGGTTGTTTTGCCGTTGAAGTTATAATATTTCCACCGTCCGTTTTCGCATCTCAGGTCGGTATCCCAAAGGTATAATCCAACTCAAGGCCCTGAACCTGGATCGCAGTTGCCGCATCCTCGAGGTAGTTTGACGACCTGATGCCATTTTTATCTTCCAAAAACCTGTGGACGACATTTTCGCCCCCCCCCGGTTCCAGAACATCGACGGCGAGGGGCTTGAACTATACGGCGACCTTACTGACAAGCATTCCTGATCTCTACGAGCCTCTGATATCCTTACATAGCCAAGCTCTTGCTTTAACCATATTCTGTTTCAGCACAGTCGGATAGCACTCTTTTACCGTGCTATACCTATCATGTTCCTTTATGAAGCTGTTTTGCTTTTTGCCGGATATCTTCCGCTTCCTGCTCTCGGATAACGCTGCGCTGTTGATTTTCAATTGCTTCCCGGACGGCTGTTTCGTAACGTTCAACTTGCTGCCGGAGCGTGCGACGGTCTGCGCGGCGTTCGGAATCGTAGAAGAGGGCGTTCAGGTCGCGCAGTTTTTGCTCGTCGATGCCGCCCATCATCTGAACGTAGCGGTATTTCAATTCCGTATCGCGCAGGTTGGCAATACGGTCGTATAATTCAGTGATATGGATGCCGCCGCAGAGAATCACGATGAAAGAGATCGCCATATAGAGTAACGCCCACGAGGTGTTGAAGTCGATGACGTGGATATGCCGTTGGGCTGCGGGTTGCG
>ENA-OYYC01000329-OYYC01000329.1-human-gut-metagenome-genome-assembly--contig:-NODE-329-length-29826-cov-8.679923_pt1 | contig 29826 bp, 26 predicted proteins | sample MGYA00243242_ERZ653433 | MGnify/ENA primary metagenome ERZ653433 (study PRJEB26926, sample SAMN06165127) | human gut metagenome | biome: ENVO:00009003; feature: ENVO:2100002; material: ENVO:00002003... | reverse complement strand
CGAGATTAGCTGCAGTCTCGTGGGCTCGGAGATGTGTATAAGAGACAGGCTGTGCCCCGTGCGGCTCAGGCACGTGATGCGGTGTATGTGGTTGTCGAAACACCCCGGTTTGCCGATTGCGAAGAATGCACACGGGGCTTCGACCTCGACGCTTTGCACCGGCCGCGCCGTGCCGTCGCCCGCAGGCTCGAAAATTTCGAGCAGGAACCTGCCGTCGGCAAAATGGTAGCCCGCGAACTGCGGGTGGGCATGGATGCTCGTGCGGTTGCCCTCCCGCCAGCTCATCACGATCGCCTCCCATCCCGTTTCCGGCGATCGGCCCAGATAGGTGCGGCGGTAGGCCGTCGCGGAATAGTCGTCGAATGCCGTCAGTGGGTGCCCCTCGAGCCAGCCGAGCACATAGCCCTGTATTCGCTCGCCCAATGCGTCGTCGACGGGTTTCCTGTCGGTGATCCCCGTCAACCCGGTGAAAAACTCCCCGTATTCGGCCGCGCTGGCCGAAGCCTCCTGCAAATCCTCCGCGAGTGTCGTCGCATGTCGTTCCTGTTTCATGGTGTTGTTCGTTTGGTGCAAAGATAGCTGGCCGCCCCGTGCAAACCTTCAGTAAAAATACTTATTCCTGCGCTGCATGTCGGTTTCCCGGGTGTGCGGGCGCTGCGCGGCATCTCTGCCGGGCGGCCTTTCCGGTCGCTTTGCCGTTCGTTCTCCCGTTTACCCCGGCCGTTTTTCCCGGCACGGCCCCCGGGCGGGCGCAAGCCGTTCCCCGATGTTGTTTTTTAGTCGAAAAATGCCCTTCGATTGCGGCCGTACAGCCTTTTTTGCTATATTTGTAACTTAAATCCGAACGCTGATCCGCTTATGACACCTCTCGCCGTTATCGCCACCGTATTGGGCTATATAGCCGTACTTTTTGTCGTCGCCTGGCTCTCTGGCCGACGTGCCGATAATGCCGGGTTTTTCACCGGCAACCGGAGCACGCCGTGGTATATGGCGGCTTTCGCCATGATCGGGGCTGCGATCTCGGGCGTGACTTTCATCTCGGTGCCGGGCTCGGTCGCCGTCGATTCCTTCTCCTACATGCAGATGGTCGCCGGTTTCACCGTAGGGCAGCTGGTCGTCGCGTTCCTGCTCATCCCGACCTTCTACCGCCTCCGGGTGGTGTCGCTCTACGAATACCTCGACGGGCGCTTCGGCATCCTCTCGCACCATACCGGGGCATGGTTTTTCTTCGTGTCGAAGATGCTGGGTGCCGCGCTGCGTGTCTACGTGGTCTGCGCCGTCATGCAACTGCTGGTTTTCAGCCACTACGGGCTGCCCTTCTGGCTCAATGCGCTGGTGACGATGCTCTTCGTCTGGCTCTATACGCAGCAAGGGGGTGTCAAGTCGCTCATCTGGACGGATACGCTCAAGACTTTCTGCCTGGTGGGCAGCCTCGTGCTGTCGATCGTCTTCATCATGCAGGCGCTCGGCATGTCGTTCGGCGAAATGACCCGCGAGGTCGCCGCGTCGCCCTATTCGCGGGTGTTTTTCTTCGACGACCCCTCCTCCGACCGCTATTTCTGGAAGATGTTCCTTGCGGGCGTCGTGCTGCTGATCTCCATGACGGGGCTCGACCAAGACATGATGCAGCGGAACCTGAGCTGCGCCACGCCGCGCGATTCGCAGAAAAACATCGTCCTGACGGCCGTCAGTCAGATATTCGTCATCTTCCTGTTCCTCGTGCTGGGTGTGCTGCTCTACATTTACATCGGCCGCACCGGCCTTGCGATGCCCGTAAAGGGCGACCAGGTATTCTCGCTGGTGGCTGTCGAGGGTGGATTGCCGGTATTTGTTGGCATACTGTTTGTTATAGGGCTTATTTCGAGTACTTATTCAGCTGCCGGTTCGGCCCTTACGGCCCTTACGACCTCGTTCACGGTCGACATCCTGCAAGGCACCAGGCGCTACGGTGACGAACGCCTGACCCGCATCCGCAGGGGCGTGCACGTCGGCATGGCCGTCGGCATGGCGCTGGTGATCCTCGGCTTCGAATACCTGGCCGACGACAGCGTCATCAACCTCGTCTACAAGGTTGCCAGCTATACCTACGGGCCGATCCTGGGTATGTTCGCCTTCGGGATGTTCACGCGCCTGAGGATCCGCGACGGCTGGATGCCCGTGGTCGCCGTTGCCGCCCCCGTGCTGAGCGCCCTCGTGCAATACTGGGCGCGCGAGGCGTGGGACTACCGGATCGGGTTCGAACTTTTGATTTACAATGCCGTCTTTACCATGGCCGGCATGTTGTTGCTTGCCAAGAAGAATGAAAACTAAATTCCTGTCGTTTTTTCTGCTGCTCTGCTTCGGCTGGCAGCAAGCCCCGGCTGCCGGGGTCGACGCCGCGACCCGCCGCGAGATCGGCCGTACGTTGTCGCGTATCGTCGCCCGTGAGGTTTCGGGCGGCTTTGTCCGGATCGAGGGCGTGGACGCCTCGCGCAAGCGGGTGCGCATTTACACCTCGGTGGGGCTTTCCTATTACCCGTTCCGCGAGCAGAACCTGCGGGCCATGTACGACTCGGTGCGTGCCGTCCTGCCGCCGGAGTACCGTAAAGCCTCCATCGAGCTATATTCCGACAAGCGCGAAGTGCGGGGGCTGATCCCGATGGCCTACCGCACCGATGCCGAGTTCAGGAAACTGCTGCGCAAGAAGAAGGTCGTGCCCTTCGTCAACCGTTCGCAGCGGCCGCTCGTCGTCCGCCAGTCCTCGCCCGCAGCTCCCACGCAGGGGCTCTCCGGGCGCCATATCGCGCTGTGGCAGAGCCACGGGCGCTATTTCGACCAGCCTGCGAACCGCTGGAAATGGCAGCGTTCGCGGCTGTGGATGACCTGCGAAGACCTCTATACCCAGAGCTATGTGCTGCCTTACCTGGTGCCGATGCTCGAAAATGCAGGAGCCTGCGTGATGCTGCCCCGCGAGCGCGATGTGCAGAAATACGAGGTGTTGGCCGACAACGATGCCGCCGGGCAATACGCCGAGACGGACGGCCCCGAGAAATGGCAGCCGGGCGGTGTCGGGTTCGCGCATACGCGGCAGGTATACCGCACCGGCGAAAACCCGTTCCGGGATGGTACGACCCGCCGTGTGCGGACGGTCGCCGGGGGTGCCGAGAGCCGCGCCGCGTGGCGTGCCTCCATCCCCGAGCGTGGTGAATATGCCGTCTATGTAAGCTATGAAACGGTGCCCGGAAGCACCGACGACGCGCAGTATACGGTGCATCACCTCGGCGGCGAGAGTACGTTCGCCGTGAACCAGACGATGGGCGGCGGGACATGGATTTACCTCGGGCATTTCCTCTTCGGGCCGGGTGAGCAGCCGGTCGTGACGCTCACCAACCGCTCGCGGCAGGCGGGACGTATCGTCACGGCCGACGCCGTGAAGGTCGGCGGCGGCTACGGCAATGTCGCCCGCTCGGTCTGCGATTCGCTGCGCCGTCCCGGCGTCGAATATGCCGAGGAGACGAGCGGCTATCCCCGTTTCTGCGAGGGCGCCCGCTACTGGCTGCAGTGGGCGGGGTTCGACCCGAAGGTATACACCCCGAAGGAGAACACCGACGATTATAAGGACGACTACATGTCGCGCGCCCACTGGGTCAATGCCCTGATGGGCGGTTCGGAGCGGATGCCCGACAGCACGGGACTGCGGATTCCGGTCGACATGGCGCTGGCCTTCCATTCCGATGCGGGCGTGCGGCTCAACGACGAGACCATCGGCACGCTGGGCATCTTCTATACCCGCGAGAACAAGGGGCGTTTCGAGGGCGGTGCCGACCGCTACCGCTCGCGCGACCTGACGGACATCGTCATGACGCAGATCGTCTCCGACATCCGCCGTACCTGCGAACCCGAATGGAACCGCCGCGGGCTCTGGAACCGCGCCTATTACGAAGCGCGCGTGCCGGGTGCCCCGACCATGCTGCTCGAACTGCTCTCGCACCAGAATTTCGCCGACATGCGCTATGGCAGCGACCCGCGCTTCAAGTTCCTCGTGAGCCGTGCTATCTACAAGGGTATCTTGCAGTATATCAGTTCGCAGTACGGATTACCTTATGTGGTGCAGCCGCTCCCCGTGGAGGCTCTTTCCACGCACTTCGCCGGGGAGGGAAAGGTGGCTGTCTCCTGGTCGCCGGTGATCGACTCGCTCGAAGTCACTGCCGCCCCGACGGGTTATGTGGTCTATACGCGCATCGACGACGGCGGCTTCGACAACGGCCGCTATACCGACAAGCCCTATTTGCTTTCCGAGCAGGAACCGGGGCGCATTTACAGCTATAAGGTGACCGCCGTGAACGAAGGCGGGGAGAGTTTTCCCAGCGAGGTCGTCGCCGCCTGCCGAATCCCCGGCGGGAAAGGGAACGTGTTGGTCGTAAACGGATTCGAGCGCATCAGCGCCCCGCTGAGCATGCGCCGCGATTCGCTGGCCGGGTTCTATACCGAGCTCGACGGCGGGGTGCCCGACAAACAGGACATTTCGTTCATCGGCGGGCAGCAGGTGTTCGACCTGGCGATGGCCAGGTGCGAGGTCGACAGCATCGCCCTCGGCGCCTGCAACTGTGACTACGAGACGGAGGTAATCGGCGGCAATACGTTCGACTATCCCTATGTGCACGGCCGTTCCATAGCCCGGGCGGGCTATTCGTTCTGCTCGGCCTCGGTGCGGGCGGTGGAGGATCGCGGCGTGTTACCGGAGGAGTATTCCGCAGTCGACCTGATTCTGGGCAAACAGCGCTCCGTGACTATCGGGCGCGGTGTGGCGGGGTATGCGTTCAAAACGTTTTCGCCTGAATTGCAGGATGTCCTGAGACGCTATATGGCCGGTGACGGAGCCCTTTTCGTGTCGGGCAGCTACGTGGCGACCGACCTTTGGACGGGCGGGGAGGCCACTGGTGAAGACCGCGCTTTTGCCGAGGAGGTGTTGCACTACACCTACGACGGCGACCAGGCCGCCGACCGCAACCGGGTGCGGGTCGTGACTTCGCATGCGGGTTTTTCGCGCGACGAGTACCGCTATGTCAACGATTTCCGCCCCGACCGATACCGGGTCGAACGGGTCGATGCCCTGAGACCCGCGGGTGGCGGGGCCTTCCCCGTGATGCGCTATGTGGACAACAACCGCTGCGCGGGCGTGGCCTGCGCGGACAGCCGCACGTTCGTCATGGGCTTTCCGTTCGAAGCCCTCGAGAGCGATGTGCAGCGCGACCGGCTGATGGCCGACATACTGGGTTTCCTGCTCGGCGGGAAGAGCGGAGGGGACGATTAGCCGGCCGTGCGGCCGGCCTCCGGCGCCGGTTTTGCGGCGGTTACGCTCCGGCTGTGGCGCCCCAAGCGCCGTGTGCCGCCCGGCGGGGCGCCCCGAAAGAGGACGGACAAACGATTGTTTTTTGTAAAATAGATAAATTATGTCACTCGAACAACAGATTTCGAAAGGTATCATGGAGGCCATGAAGGCCAAGGATACCGTGCGCCTGGGCGCATTGCGCAATGCCAAGAAGTATATCATCGAGGCCAAGACCGCGGGCCCGGAAATCGCCGAACTGCCCGATGCCGACGTACTGAAAATCATCTCCAAACTGGCCAAGCAGGGTGCCGATTCCGCCGCGATCTTCACAGAGCAGAACCGCCCCGACCTCGCGGCCGAGGAGTTGGCGCAGGTCGCCGTCTTCCAGGAGTTCCTGCCCCGGCAGCTTACGCCCGAAGAGCTGGAGGCCGAGGTCAGGGCCGTGATCGCCCAGGTTGGTGCCACGTCGGTGAAGGAGATGAGCAAGGTGATGGGCGTGGTCACGAAGAAACTCGCCGGACGTGCCGACGGCAAGGATATTTCGGCCAAGGTCAGGGAACTGCTTTCGTAAGGCCGGTGTGCCGATGAAGCGCCTGCTGTTTGTCCTGTGCAGTCTGGTCGCGGTGCAGGAGGTCTGCGCACGGCGTCCTGCCGTGCGGTTCGACCTGCCCTATACGGTCGAGCACGGCAAATATGTCGTGGTGCTCGGCACGCCTGCGGGCCCCCGCCGGTTTATCTTCGACACCGGGGCGACGGGCACCTGCATCAGCGAATCGCTGCGCTGCGAACTGGGTGCCGAGACCGTGAAAACCGAGAAAGTCCGCGATTTCGAGGGACATGTCGTCCCCATCGACCTGGTTCGGCTCGACAGCCTGCGGATGGGCGACGCGCTTTTCCGCGACCATCCGGTGCTGGTCATGCCCGACACTTCGCTGGTCTTCGCCTGCCTGCGGGTCGACGGCATCGCGGGGTGCGACCTGCTGCGCTGGTGCGCCGTCCGCATGCCCAATGCCGACTCGACGATCACCGTCACGGACGATGTCCGCAGGCTGGGGTTGCCCCGCGGCCGTCGCATGTCGCGCATGGAGCTGGGCGGCGGATGCCCGTTTCTGCCGGTGACATGCCGCAACGGCGACAGGCAGGCCCGGATGTATGTCAAATTTGACACCGGCTCGGCGGGCTATTTCCATTTCTCCTATGCCGATTCCGGCGATGCGCCCCCGCCCCTGTGGTTCATCGACAGCCTGCGCTGGGCCGACGGATATGCGACGGCTGTCGGCTGGACGAACCGCAACAGGGTGAACAGCCATTTCCGGGGTACGATCCCCCGGTTCGAAATTCAGGGGACGGCCATTGCCGACATGCCGGTCAAGCGCACCTTCGGCCACAACCGGATCCTCGGCTGCAAATTGTTCGACTGGGGGCAGGTCGTGCTCGATTTCCGCCGCAAGCGCTTCCTGTTCATACCCCGCGGGGGCGAGGCGAAAGCCCCGCCGCAACCCGCCTGTAATTTCACGCTGGCCCTTTCCGCCGGGCAGCTCGTCGTCGGGCAGGTGTGGGACGAGGCGCTCACGGGCGTTATCGCCCCCGGCGACCGCATCCTCTCGCTCGACGGGTACCCCTGGGACGGCGACGTCTGCCGATTCCTGCTCGACCCCGACCCGCTGGACGGTACGGTGTGCGGGATCGGGACGGCCTCCGGGCAGCATGTTGTCCTAACGATTGAAATCCTGAAATAATGCACGTACTGGAATATCTGCACCGCAATGTCAAGACCGTCGCCATGCCGACGGCCATGGTGGTCGGGGCGTTGCTTTGCCGCCCCGTGACCGCCCTCGAGGGGTGGACGCACCAGATGATTACACCCTCGCTGATCTTCCTGATGCTCTTCGTCACGTTCTGCCGCGTCAAGCCCCGGCAGATGAAGCCTTCGATGCTGCATTTCTGGCTGCTGCTGTTTCAGGTCGTGGTGAGCGTGGCGGTCTACTTCCTGCTGCTGCCGCTGAATCCCGTCGTGGCGCAGGGGGCGATGATCTGTGTGCTGGCGCCCGTGGCGATGGCCGCGGTGGTGATCGCCGGGATGCTCGGGGCCAATGTCCCGACGATGGCCACCTACAGCCTCGTGTGCAACATGGTGATCGCGCTCGTGGCACCCGTCGTCCTGTCGTTTGCCGGGACGGGGGCGTGCTCCTTCACGCAGATACTGGCACGTATCGCGCCGCTGCTGATCATGCCCTTCGCGGCTGCGCAGTTCTGCCGTTTCGTGCTGCCCGGGGCGGCGAAATGGATCGGGAACCACAGTCAGATTTCGTTCTACATGTGGCTCGTGTCGCTGGTGGTGATCATCGGCCGTACGACGGCCTTTATCCTCGATTTGCACGATGCTTCGCCCGCAACCGAACTGTGGCTGGCATTCGCGGCGCTGGTGATCTGCCTGGTGCAGTTCAAGGTGGGGCGCACGCTGGGACGCCGCTACGGCGACGCCCCGGCGGGCGGGCAGTCGCTCGGACAGAAAAACACGGTGCTGGCCGTATGGATGTCGCAGTCGTTCCTCGACCCGATCTCCTCGATCGCCCCGACGGCATATATTGTCTGGCAGAACTTCGTGAACTCGTATCAGATTTACCGCCATGACCGGCGGGAAGAGCAGGCGTAACCGGGAAACTCGGGCCCGGGAGGATACGTATGGATTTTATCGGCAGACATCGCCTGTCGGGTACTGCCGTACGCCCGGCTGCGGGCGCGGCTATTTCCGGAAGATGAAGTAGACCGCCAGTATCAGGCAGAGGAAACCTGCGAGGTGGTTCCAGCGCAGGGAGTCCGACTTCATGAAAACCAGCGCGAACAGCGTGAAGACCGAGAGCGAGACCACCTCCTGGATGACTTTTAGCTCCCAGATCGAGAACGGCCCGCCGAATTGCGACGACCCGATGCGGTTGGCCGGAACCTGGAAGCAGTATTCGAACAGGGCGATGCCCCAGCTGAGCAGTACGATGGCCAGTATGCCGAAGCGTTCGAGCTTGGATTTGAATGCGATGTGGCCGTACCAGGCGAGCGTCATGAAAGCGTTCGACAGGACGAGCAGGGCGACGGTGGCGATTCCTTTGAACATATGCCATACGGGATTAAAACCGCGCAAAAGTATCAATTTTTTCCGTATGATATGCACGTCCTGCAAAAAAATGCCATCCGCGACGTTTTTCATCGGGATGGCGATAGGGTATCGGGTGTACGGTGCGTTTGGGTACGGCCTGCGGCAGGTAGCATCCGTATGCCTTGCGATCGGCGATGCTGCCGATTCGCCGCGGCCCGATCGTTGCCGGGCTGGGGTGGCGCGGAACCCGTCGATGACGACTGCCGGGCGCCGGGGCGGAGGAGCCGCGGAAATTGCGGACGGCCTGCCCGGCCTCTGTGCCCGGGTTATTTCAGGAATGCGGCGAGGTCGGTGATGTCGCGGAAATCGTCGATGACCCTGTCCGCATCGGTCTGCGCCAGCGCTGCGCGGTCGAGCGTCGTGGCCAGCGCCACGATATGTCCGGCCCCGGCCCTGCGTGCTGCTTCGATCCCCGCCGGGGCGTCTTCGAATACGACGCATTCCGCCGCAGTCAGCCCCAGGGCCGCGGCGGCCGTAAGGTAAATCTCCGGGTCGGGTTTGCAGCGCGAGACCATGTCGCCGCTGATCCTGGCGTCGAAATAAGGCTCGATGCGGCATTTTTCCAGCACGAAATCCACATTGGGCTTGTAGCCCGACGAACCTACGGCGCAGCGTATGCCTGTGTCGCGGAGCCTTTGCAAAAGGTCGGTGAGCCCGGGCATCGGCACGATCTCGGGGGCGTAGATCTCCCGGTAGATGGATTCCTTCTCTTCGGCGAGTGCCGCGAGCCCCTTTTCGCGGATCACCTCCGCGGGCATGATGAGCCTCATGATGTCGTCGTTGCCCATGCCGTATGCCTGGCCGAGTTTCTCCTTCCAGTCGCGGATGCCGTATCGTTCGCAGAAGATTTCGAACGCACGGATGTGGACGGGCGTGTTGTCCACGAGTGTCCCGTCCATGTCGAATATTGCACCTTTTATCATAGTTGTCCCCTTTTTTCCAGCCCAAAGGTAGTCAAAATCCCCGGGTTCCCGGCCTCCGTGCATCAGAATTTGAGTTTTATGCCCAGGTTGACGGCGAAATTCTGGATCTCCTGCCCGGGTTTCGGGTTGCGGTGCGTGACGCGCCAGATGAAGTCCACGCGCAGCAGCCGGAAGATGTTTTCGACGCCGAATCCCACTTCGACATAAGGATCGGACACCGATGTCATGCCGGGCGGGAAGAGCAGCGGCGCCTGTGTTGCGGCGAGGCTGCCGTCGTTCTCCTTCGACAGCGTGCCCCACACGCCCTTGCATACCAGCACCTCGCGCCATTTGAGCTTTTTGATGAGCGGGATGCGCCCCAGCAGGATGCCGTTGAAGTGGTGCTCGAAGAACAGCGCCACCCAGGTGTCCGAAGCGAACTCGTAGAAGTTCATGCACGAGAACGCCATCGGGTCGTAGAAATAGGTGCCGTTTCCCTCGTGGAGCTTCAGCAGCGGGTAGGGTACCTTGCCGAAGATCTTGCCGCCCTGCACGGTGATGTCCGAGTAGCCCAGCGGCGGCAGCTCGGGCTTGTAGTGGATGCCGCCCTCGAGGCGGTAGTATTCATAGCTGCCGCTCAGCACCCGGGGTATCCCGGCCGTGAACCCAAGGGTCAGGACGGGGTATTTCGTCCCCATGTACTGCTTGTCGAACGGCATGCGGTAGATGCTTTCGTTCTTCGAGATGCGCATCCCGACGTGTACGGCGGCGTCCGATACCGAGTTCATGACTGTGCCGTCGGGGCGCACCAACGGGACGTACCGGTTGCCGTAGATCTTCTGGATGCGGGCGCCGAGGAAGTTGCTGATCCCGTGCCGCCATTCGTGCTCGTAGGCGGCCTCGCCGCGGTTGACCATCGAGAGCCGCGAGTCGCCGCGCGAGAGGAGCGAGCTGAGGATGTTGCTTTCCGTGAGGGCGTTCTGCCCCGCGCCCAGCTGCATCACGTCGTGGCGGCCCGAGACGGTCAGCTTGCGCGTCAGCCGGCGGTTGAAAGCCAGCTCGACGCTGCCGCCGCCCTTGAACATCCCGTCGCGCGTGCCGTATGCCGCATACCCCGATAGGCGTATGCGGCGGCTGACGGCCGTGGTGGTGCGGAATCCCGGCTGCAGGCGGAACCCTTCGAGCTTGTTGAAGCTCGCCAGCTTATAGTAGGGGCCGATGCCGATGTACTTGGTGTTCCAGTAACCGACGATGACCGTGTTGATCAGGGTGTAGATATTGCGGTACAGCGGGACGTTCTGCACCGAGTCGACCATCGAATAGATGCCTTTCTCCTTGTCGCTCAGCCGGTAGGGGCGGACGCTCTCCCAGAAGGCTTCGTCCTTGCTGCTCTCCTGCCCCTGGTCGCCGATCACGACGTTGTTGTCCATGCGTATGACCTCGGCGGGGATCGGTTCGCCGATCCGCACGTCGGTGTAGACCACCTCGCGCGTCCCGATGAACGAGGTCAGTTTCGATGAGTCGGCCGTGGTGACCGAGAATTCGGCCGATACGCGGTCGCGGCTTCGGAACCACGTGCTGTCGCGCACGATGCGGTTCTCGTTTTCGAGCCGCAGGTGCTTGATCCAGTTTACGTTGACGCCCTTGGGCATGCGCGCCGAGGCCGATTGCAGGGCATACGACGCCGAGTCGATGTTCACCTCGCCGTCGAGCACCGGGGAGGTGAGCCGTTTGGGGTGGAAGCGGATCTTGTAGGTCTTACGGCCGTCGACCTGCATGCTGTCCACGAGGAAATAGTCGTAATAGAAGAGTCCCCCGTCGGAGAGCGGGCTGGCAAAACGGACGTTGAAAATGTCGATGAAGTTGGCGTAGAAGTTGACGTTGCCGTGCATCTGCCCCGTGAACTGGGCGATGGCGAAGCTGTCCTCCACCCCCGATACGCGGTTGGCGCGGATGATCTCGCGCGACAGGGAGGGGTTGCGCTTGCTGTGGTAAAAGTCGGCTGTGGTCTCGGAGATCATGGCCGGCAGGTAGGCCTGCCCGGTGAGCGCCGACGTGTCGATGTATTCGAAGATGAAGCCGAAGTTGCGTTGCAGCCGCTTGTTGCGGAAGCGCGGTTTGACGTTCGTCAGGTCGAGCTCCATCTTGGTGTACGTGGCGCAGTGGTAGCGTTCGTACTCGTCGGGGTTATTCTGCGGCTTGCGGCGCACGACCCCTTTCAGGATCGGGTGTGCGGGGTTCTCGCCCGGGGTGATGACGACGCTGCCGATGCCGAATTCGACCGCTTCCAGGGCGAAGTCTACCTGGTTGAAGCCGCCCCGCGTGAGCGGCTTGGTCTGTGTGGCGTAGCCGACCATCGAGGCCTGTACGCGCCCCACCGTATCGCGGGTCTCGAGCGTATAGATACCCTCCTCATCGGTCGTGATGCCGGTCGTGGTGCCGGGGAACACGACGCTCACGAACTGCATCGGGGCACCGCTGGCGGCATCCGTCACACGGCCGCGGACACGGGTGCTCTGTGCCGACAGGGTCGTGCACACGGACAAAGCTGCGATCAGCGAGGCGAGCAGCCTGTATGTAATTTTGCCACGGAGCATTTTGCAAAAATAATTAAAAAGAACCTGTTTGGTCAAAATAAATTACTTTTGCATAATTTAAGTCGAAAAATCGAACACCAAAAGCAGAAATGGCACACGGAAAAGTCGAAAAGACCAATGCGGCCCGCTTGCTCGACCGCGCTAAGATAACCTATGAACTCGTCCCTTACCGGGTCGACGAAGAACACCTTGCGGCGACACACGTGGCCGAAGAGCTGGGAGAAGATGTCGGAAGCGTCTTCAAGACCCTCGTGCTGCGGGGCGACCGCACGGGGCATTTCGTATGCGTGGTGCCCGCCGACCACGAGGTCGACCTCAAGGCCGCCGCACGCGTATCGGGCAACAAGAAGGCCGACCTGATCCCGATGAAGGAGCTGCTGCCCGTGACGGGTTACATCCGTGGCGGCTGCTCGCCGATCGGCATGAAAAAACAGTTTCCGACCTACATCCACTCCTCGGCCGCGTCGCTTCCGGCCATCTACATCAGCGCCGGCGTCCGCGGCCTCCAACTGAAAATCGCCCCGGCGGAGCTCATAGCTTTCGTCGGGGCGACCGTGGCGGAAATCAGCCGCCGGGAATAGGGACGGATATCAATCGCTATCCCTGCGTAATAAAATCGAAGATGGATAATGCCAATCTGTCACTTGCACGATCCCCGATTGTTTTAATAGGTACGACGGTCGGGTCGCACATTAACCTCCGTAATTGCAGATTGTCGTATGCCACGTGGATATATCCTAATTCGTGCAATTTCATAGCCGTTGATATCTGGTGGTCGTTCCGGTGCTCCTTATAGGCGGCAAGCCTCGGCATCACGATTATGGGTTTTTGCCGGGTTAGAGCCGACAATATGGTTCCCATGCCAGCATGGGCGACTATCAGACGGGCGGCATCGAATATTTTGTTGAATTCGTCGGGGGATAGCAATCCGACAGTTTCAATGTTCTTCGCCTGATAGGTGCAACCTATGGTTTGTGCAATTATCGGTTCGCCGATCTCCGGTGCTATTTCATCGACAGCCTTGACAAAACGGTCGAATGGAACTTGTGTCCCTACTGTTGCAAAAATCATCAGTTCCGATTTATTCCAGTACGTTACCCGAAAAACAGATGTTATTCGTTGCCAGCTTTTCCCATTGGGTAAAGGTCTTTCCGGCCACTCTCGATGCGATTTTTCCGCATAGAGAAAGTTTCTCGACATTGGCTATACTATCCACCCATATTGTCTTCTTGCCCATCAGTTTCCCCGTGAGCAACGTCAGCAGTCCCGGAGCGGCACCTGTACTGACGACTGCATCCGGGGACTCTTTTTTCAGGATGGCCCATAAGGCGAAAAATGCCGGGACTAACTTGTATGCATTCCAGCGGCTGAAGTCAGCGATATTGTAAAACCTGTGCCTTCCGGCCATGCAGCCGCATTTCTCGTGGGTCGATACGTATACGATATCGCATTTGTCCTCTAATGATGCGGCAATACGCAGTAGTTGTATCCAGTGCCCACCGATCGAGGCCGCCATCAAAACTTTTGGTCTTTTTTTGCATTTCATCTCCCGATGCAATAATATTGGAATCCTAAATCGCCCATCTCTTTCAGGTCGTAAATATTACGTCCGTCGATGATGATGGGCATTTTCATCAGTTTCTTCACAACACCCCACGACGGCATCCGGAATTGCTTCCATTCCGTGAGCAACAGCAGGGCATCGGCATCGAGTGTGGCATCGTACATGTCTTTTGCATATTCTACGGCGTTTCCGATACGGCGCTGGCATTCGCCCATGGCCACCGGATCGTATACGCGAACCTTGCAACCTGCATCCAACAGGTAATTGATGGTTGTAAGCGCCGTCGCTTCACGCATGTCGTCTGTCTCAGGCTTGAAGGCTAAGCCCCACAATGCGATGGTCATGCCGGCCAGGTTGCCGCCGTAATGCTTGTGAAGTTTATTGAATAATACCGACTTCTGCTTTTCATTTACTTCTTCGACTGCACATAACACTTTCATTTCATAGCCCTGCTGTTCGGCCGTCTTGATCAGGGCTTTCACGTCCTTGGGGAAACAGGAACCCCCATATCCGCATCCGGCATAGAGGAATTTGTTGCCAATACGCGTGTCGGTACCTATACCTTTGCGCACCATGTTGACATCCGCTCCTACCAGCTCGCACAGGTTAGCTATGTCGTTCATGAAGGAGATACGCGTCGCCAACATCGAATTGGCAGCATATTTTATCATCTCGGCGCTGGGTATATCCGTAAATATCACACGGAAGTTATTGATCAGGAAAGGGCGGTACAATTTGACCATCAATTCCCTGGCTTCTTCGCTTTCGATCCCGACTACGACCCGATCCGGCGACATGAAATCTTTGATAGCCGCTCCCTCTTTCAGGAATTCGGGATTGGAGGCAACGTCGAAAGGAATATCAGTGCCGCGTTTCCCCAACTCTTCTCGGATGACTTGTTTCACCTTCTTTGCCGTCCCTACTGGGACGGTCGATTTGGTGACCAGCACCGTGTATTTCTTAATGTTTTGCCCGAATGAACGGGCCACGGCGAGGACATACTGAAGGTCAGCGCTCCCGTCCTCGTCCGGTGGGGTTCCCACTGCCGAAAAGACAACTTCCACATTGTCGATGCAAGTGGAGATATCCGTCGTGAAATTCAGCCTTCCTTCGCTGTGATTGCGAGCTACCATTTCCTTGAGTCCGGGTTCATAGAAGGGTATCTCCCCGTTCAATAAACCCTGGATTTTGGCTTCATCCACATCAACGCAGGTGACATTCACCCCCATTTCTGCAAAACATGTTCCTGAAACCAAACCTACATATCCGGTTCCGACGATTGCTATATTCATGCTATTATAGGTTGTTTTTTAATTTTATCAGATTTCCCATCCTCAGCAGGAAATCATTTGTGAAATAGGACATCCGACCTGCATTGCTGGTGAAGGTCATCTCTCCGAAATATACTTTCCCGTTGATGTTGTAAAAATCGACCCGCACAGCCGGAAACCCTTCCGAGAGGATTGCCGCATACTCCCTCATCTCCTTCAATTGGGGCGGTTCGCTCACATGGATTTCGTTTTTGAATTTTTCAGACATATAATCCTTATGCTCTTTCCAGGGAGCGATTTCAAACAAGTTGAGATCCACCATGTGGTGTTCGATGTCCCGGTTGTTACATGTGAGGCAATATCGCGGTACACCATCGAAACACCAGAATTTATAGTCGATTAACGACGTCGACGAATCGTTGTCTTTTTCCAGCAACTCCTCTACGATTATTCGGGGGCGTATACGCATATAGTGTGGTTCCGCCGTGACAGCCCCGAAAGGAATGTCCAACCATCGGTTCAGTTTTTTTATGATTCCGGGTATATCCAGTCCTGCCTTGTTTTTAACCAGGAGTACCGTACCGTATCCGTTGTTCGTCTTAACGACGAATTTATCGGGCAATGCATCCCATTCGATCTCGTCCGCGCTTTTGTAAACACCGTATAATTTTACCAGCAAATGGGCTAAGCCCCGTTCCCGGACATAATTTCTTACCAGATATTTATCGGCCAGTTCCGTCCACTTCGAGGTGTCAGCATTGAAGGTTAGCCAAAGTATTTTTTCATTGATGTCTTTCGGAGACTTCAGGTCGGGCAATCTTTTGAATTTAAGGAAATAACGGAGAATACTTACCTGTTTGGGCGTCAAAATGCCGGATTTATAAAGAGTCGTGAAAATCCGGGGCAATATCGGTTGCATACGTGTTTATTTGTTTAATAATTTCATGCCTCTTATGATAAGCCATCGATGGGATTCGCATTGGAGGTTGTTCAAGGCATGCGTACGAAGAAACCAACCTTTCCCCAGTAAAAAATTGGTGCAGCCTTTGACGTAACCTTTGAATCTGTCCCTCGGAAACCCCGAGGTTTTTGATATCGTTTATCTGAAATCACCAACACGATACGGATCATAATATGTGTACATTGGTAAATAGCTCTTGGGTTATGACTCTTGAAACATCCAGAGCTGCGGCTTGCGCCCGGCAGTTTTCGGACATCTTCCTGAGATCGATCTTATCCTCGATAACCTCTAACATGGCATCGTGCAGAGCCGATACACTATGTACCGGAATCACCAGTCCCGTTTTTCCGTGTTCGATGATTTCCGGATTAAAGTTCCAGTCGGAGGCAAGAACGGGAAGGCCTGCGATAAATGCATCGATGAAAACGCCTGCGAACCCTTCTCCTTTCCAGTAGCTGGGGAATAACATCATATCATATTCGGTCAGTTTTTCATAACCGCCCGGTTCACGTAATTTTAACAATCCTTTATAGGCGATATTCTTCGCTCCGGATATTTTTTGTTTAAAATCTTGCTCGTATGATTTTTCGATTTCACCGAAAAAATCTATTGTGAATTTCCGGGAAAGGCCATGCGTGTTTAATTGTTTTGCCGCTTCAAGGATATAATCGACGCCCTTTTGCGGGATTATACGGGAGAGAAAGATAAAACGGATCGTGCCGGAAGCCGTTTTATGGCAGGGAATATTTGGGATACTTTTAAAATTAGGCACATATACCGCATTACTGACCCCGCACTTCTTTAGCGATTCGACCATTTGGGTGCTTTCCACGAAGTTCACCAAAAGTTTGTCGAAATATCTGGCTTTATAGGTGCCGTTCATAACTTTTTTATGAAAACTGCCTCCGATAACCCAATGCACGACCCGTAATTTATGGGGTACGTAATACAATACTTTTATTAACGGGTATATATTTTGGGCCGACGTGGATAGGATAAGCACGGCTTTCCTATGCGTAATCAAGGCCAGGATAAATTGTGCGATGACCCAGGGCCGACGTTTCCAACCATAAAAATCGGATACGATCACCTTGTTGAAAAAAGGTTTTATCCCGTCGATTATATATTGGTTCTTCATGGTTTCTCCGCATACGGCCGTTTTCCCGCTACGCACGAGTCCCATAACTATTGCAACGCTACTTTTCATTTGCCATCCTCGATATATTGGGTGTATCTGTCCGGGTGAGTTGCCCGGGGAGTATTTTTTATTACGACATCCTTTTGTTTGGGTCTATAATCGTCGTCTAGTCATTATTCAATATTGCAGTCTCCTTTATTAAACCCGCAATGTTTCCGTCTCCCACTTCGGGGAAATACCCGGGCGTGTAATATGTATATAATCTCTATCGATCCGGAACGCATGACTTGGTTTTTTTAATGATTCTTGGCTTATTTAATACAACAGTGCAATTATCCGGTATATCATCAACAATGACACAATTGGCTCCGATTTTACAATTGTTGCCAATAGTTACTTTGCCAATTATCTTAGCACCAGCACCTATTACACAATTGTCCCCGATAGTCGGGCTACCTATTTTTTTTGAACCGCCGATATAGGTCGAACCTATTGTCACGTGTTGGTATATTATATTGTTTTTTCCGATTATAGCCGTATTGGAAATAAAAATGCCGGATAGATGAGGGAATATTATATTCCCTTTTATTGAATTATCCAATGGTAAATATGATGAATGGTGAAGACAAAAAAGTTTGTAGATCGGGATTAAAATCCCTCCCCCCCCCTTGGATAACACGGCTTTCCGTAAAACATTGTAATCACCACAATAGCCGAGCGTGACCAGAATCTTTAGCAGTTTTGAAACCATTTCCATTTTGATTTTCATTCATAAAATAGAATTACGCCCCGAGAATAATCAAGTTCTTGCTTATGATACCAGTTTGTTCAAGTCTTTTTGAATAAACCGAAATCGCAGTAGGTGGCCGCAGTTTTCGGATATCTTCCTGTGATCGATCTTATCCTCTATAACCACTTTCATAGCATCGTGCAAAGCCGATACACTATGTACCGGGATCACCAATCCCGTTTTTCCGTGTTCGATGATTTCCGAGTTAAAGTTCCAAGGCCAGGATAAATTGTGCGATGACTCAGGGCCGATGTTCCAACCATAAAATCGGATACGATCATCTTGTTGGAAAAAGGTTTTATCCCGTCGATTATATATTGGTTCTTCATGGTTTCTCCGTATACGGCCGTTTTCCCGTTATGCAAGACTCCCATAACTATTGCAACGCTGTTTTTCATTTGTTTTGCTTGATATGTTGAATGTGCTTGTAAAGTGTACGGGCGTAGTTTTCCGGAGAATATTTTTGTATTGCGATGTGCATTTTGTCACATAGACTTCTCCCAAGGGTTTCGTCGCTTACCAATGTTTCGATCTTGGCCGTTATGTCCGCGACATCCCCGATCTCTACGAGTTCTGCTCCCGATGAACCATCCTCCAACGCACATATATCTCTTATCGTGGGAGTCCCTGTACATATTATCGGTTTATAATTACATGCTGCTTGGAAGAGGATCGTCAGGCCGTTCGTAATATTTGACGGAAGGGGAATTAATACAATCCGGCTCTCTTTTAGTAACTTGTCGACCTCGTTCGGTGCTATGTCAAAATGCATTTCTACATTCCGAGGGATCTTATCCAGATAAGATGTCATTTTATGACGGCGGCCAACGCCGACAAATTCATAGCCGGGTAATCGTCTGGCTACGTCGAAGAATGTTTTCCAGTCCCTGATGTTGCCTGCACACAAGATGTATTTTCCGGTGGGGGCATAGCTGCCTGTACCATTATTGCCCTGGTAACTATCATGGAGAACATATGCACGTTCCGGATCGAGGCGCTTGTACTTACTCCTGTATTCTTCCAAAACGGCGGCATGATTTACCGTGATGTGAAAGGCCGGGTCTCTGAATGCCATGTTCAGGATCGGGCGTTTGAGGCGTAATTTCCATTTCTTCCAGGTATGGTCTATCATGTTTGTAGCCAGAATCACCCCCCCCCTCCGGTTCGGATGATACGTCGGATGAAATAGGTATATAGCCCTTGCTCGAAGTTGAACGTAATGATCGTATCATCCCGTCCGGCGATCGAGACGGCTTTTACGGAGACGTATAGTTTCTGTATGAGGTTTGCTATCTTGTATATGATTCTTATTCGCTTGAACCTCACCCAGACGAATTTGCACTCGGACATGTCGAATTGGCTGCAAAACGCATAGGATTCATGATCCGATTTCGGCCAGATGAAAATATACATGGGTTATCTTATTTTAGCAGGTTAGCTAAAGTTTCAATGTATTTTTTACCGAATTTAAGATCGGGTTCCATATAATTCCCCTCGCCCCATTCGTTCCAGCTTTGCAGGAAGATTATTTTATGTTCGGGCTGTTTGTCCTTTACGATGTCGAGGGCCTTTTTTATCATCTTGCCGAATAATTCGGGGTTGGAATTGTGCCACAGGTTGTTCGTGTTCTTTCCGGCCCGGGGGCTCCTGTCGAAATTTGGAATGATTGTGGGGTAGACGTTCTCCCGTTTGTCTTCCGGGACATAGTAATGCCTGATAATCCTGGAATATTTCGTCCGCAGAACGACACCTCCGTTAAACGCCTTTTGCAGAAAGCGTTTGAAATAGTACCACAGGAACGAGTTGGCAAATACCTGTGCCCGGTTGCTGCCCCGTGAATTCACTGCATCGTATCCCCGTGACAATACCGTTTCGTAGCAATGACCGGCGGCTTTCCGTTTGTCGATGATGCGGAATTTGCCGCCCGCAGCTTTGTCGTGAACGCTGAAATTCTCGGTTATCCCGACGAAATGAAATCCTTTCAGGCCATCTTCACGAGCCAGTTCGTTCCAGGTTTTTTTGAATAATCCGAAGTCGGGAATGGCCGTCGAGTCGAAAACAACGAACAATAACCTGCCATCGACCGTTATATAGCGGGAATCCTTGAAGGCTTTTTTATAGGTGTTGTAGTGTTGGACATAATCACCCACTCCCGGGTAGGTCTGTTCTGCGATTATGGTTTCCTTATATCTGCTTTTGTTCGATGTCCATGTCCTGGTCGACCATGTGTGGTTGGCCCAACCTAAACAAAACGGATAGTCGGGCGAACCGCTTTCCACGACTTCGTTGAATGGGCGTTCAAGTAATTCTTTTCCGCCTCCGAACCAATAATGCCAGTAACAGAAACCTTCGATCCCGGCCTCTTTGGCCAGTTTTGCCTGTTCCTCCCTTATTTCGGGCAGCCTCAGATCGTAATAACCCAAATCTGCCGGAACCCTCGGCTGGTAATGGCCGCGGAACAGCGGTTTTGCTTTGCCGACATTCGTCCATTCCGTAAAACCTTTGCCCCAGAACCTGTCGTTTTCGGGAATCGGATGGTATTGGGGTAGGTAATATGCTATTACACGTGCTTTCTTCATAACTTAAAAAGGCATATAATCTTTTTTATCCACCTCGTCGTGGAATATGGTATAGAAATTCTTGTATTTGACTGTCATGTAATTATACTTATCGCTGAACATCGTGTTGTAATATAGCCTTGCCGGGATGGCCAGGCAAAGGAACGTATAGGCGTAAAATAACAGCTGGTTGGTATTGTGAATCCTGATTTTGGAGAGGATCAGCGGGATGGATATTATGTTCATTATTTTAAAATAGAGGTTGATCCGGAAGAAATTGCCCAGCAGAATGTTCCCCAAAATGAAATATATGATACTGCACAGGAAAAACTTATATTCCTTGTCAGTCGCCTTCTTGTTGTAAATCAGTAATAACGAAAACAGAAGAATGTCGAAACTCCGGTAAACCAGAGTGAGGTTTCTGCCGATGCCTTCCTTTTCATATTCGGCCTGCTGGTCGAGATATTGCATGTAATAGTCTGACGATTCCCCAGTCAGTGCCATCATTTGGGATATATATTCGGCGTATGCCGACAAGGAGAAGGTGAACGATACGGCATAAATGACGAAAAAGCCGATTATCAGGGGTTTGTTCATCCTCTTATTGATAAACGACAGCAATATGAACACCGCGCACACATATCCTGAAGAGTGGATGTTTATCGCGCAGACCAATGCGATCAATGCATATAGATACCTCCGTTTATTCTCACTGCAGAATGAATAGTATGCAACCCATAACCCGCACGCCATAGCAAAGAACTGCCGTTTCAGATTCATGAAAATCAACAGGTAATCGTTGTTCAGGATCAGGAAGACGATCCCGATCCATCTGTATCGTGGCGGAACTATTTTTTTGTACAGGAAGCACAATGTGAAAATTTCGAATGCCGAGACTGCCGCATTGAAGGATATGAACCCAAGTGGTCGGAAAAGATGCATTAGGAATGTATACAGGGGTTCCCAGTGCTCGATATTATTGTAGAAATTTTCATAATATACTGGATAATCTTTTGTCGTGTAATATTCGATAGCAAATATTACCCACATCATGAAGAATATGGCATTTATGTATTTTTCCTTCCGGTAACCGCCTTTGTAGTATAAGTACAACAGGAAAAATACGAATAGTACGAATATGTTATATACCATATCTTAGGAGGATTATTTTATTTTTCTTGCAGGGATGCCGGCATATATCGCATATGCTTCCACATCTTTCGTTACGACGGCATTGGCCGCGACGACGGCTCCTTGCCCGATCGTTACTCCCGCGAGGATGGTGACTTTGTCACCGATCCACACGTCGTCGCCGATTACTACCCGGCCTTTGGAATATAAAGGTCGTTCGCCGGGAGGCCTCGTTACCGCTTCCCTGTCAGTCCTGCCGTGAGAATTATCCAAAATGGTCACCCACCGGCCTGTGAGTACATTGTTCCCGATGCTGATGCCGTTTATGGCCGATATGTTAAAATAGTCGCCGATCCAACACCCTCTCCCTATGGTTATTGCCGGTATATATCTTGTTCCTTTGTATAAGTCCCATGCTTGCAATACGCCGTTACGACCGAGTGCGGAATCGTCTCCGATTTCTATATATTCCCCGCCTTTGAGCGAGAGCCCTCTGTTGATCCGGATTTTCCCGGCTTTCTTCAAGTTGCCCTTGATCCATGCGGTATATATGACCGTACTGATATTTCTCAGTTTGCGGTTCGCTCTATAGCTGTAAAACAGGTGTACAAAAGAGAATATCCGGTCAATGATTTTTCTCATGGCTGTGCTTTGTGATTGTTGCGTATATAGACAGCAATTGCCGTTTTATCAGGTCTGGATCGTGGCGTCCGAGGGCTTTTGTCCGTCCGTTGTCCGAATAGCGCCTCTGTGTCTTTTTGTCGTGGGCAAGGTCTATGATTTGTTGGGCGAGGTAATAGGGCTCGTTGGCTGGAACCAGCTTTCCCTCTGCGCCGTCCTCAATCAGTGATGGGATGCCACCGACATAGCTGGCGATGCACGGGACACCCATTATCATCGCTTCACAGAGTGAATTGGGACTGTTGTCTATGTATGCCGGATGTACATATATGTCACAGCCGGTTAATTCCTGTTTGAGTTGATCTTCCTGCAGAACGCCGACGAAAGTTGCGTTTACATCCGCAAATTTGATTTTTTCTATGTATTCTATGTATTGTCTGGAGTGCATCCCACCGATCAGGCGCCATTCGAAATCCAGGATGCCGGATTCCGTGAGGATGTGTGCCGTTTTTAAAATCACATCGATGCCTTTCCACAGGCTTCCGCTTCCTACGGTACATAATACGACCTTATCCCTGTTTTTTGGCTGCCATCTTTCCTTGCTTTCGTAAAATGAAGTGCGTAAGGCTTCATTACAGATGTAATACTGGCTTTTGGGAGAGAACAGTTTTACAATCGACTTGTCCCAGTCGGTTCTTCCCATGAAATATGCGTTTGATGACAGAATCCGTTTTTCCCGCTCGGCTCTCTGTCGATTCCTCTTTTCTTGGAACAGGCTCAGGCAAAAGTCTTTTATCTTCAACCTCGACAAGGCATAGCCCAACTTTGTCCACTTGTTGTATCTGGGCGGATACAGGGCATTAAAGTAGGAGGGCATAGAGCCTTGCATGTGGATGACGACCGGGATCGTGGTATGCTGCGCAACAAGGCCGAAACACCATTCTGAACCGAAACATTGGATTATGTCCGGCTTGTAATCGTCGATGATCTTCATACAATGGGGTAGTAGGAGCTTTTCCTCATCGGCAATCGTGAAATGTCGTTTCAGGTTTTGCATCCGCGACCGGCCAACATTTATCGGGTAATAGGTCACCCCGTCTATTTCGTCTTTGAACAATGCGGACGGATGCTCGAAAGCGATTGCGAGTTCGACATTATTCGAAATTTTGACGATCCGTTCGAGCGATTCGACCCAACCGCCCCCGTTATGTCGGTTTCTTTTATTGTCGTATAACGATGCCGTTATTGAAAACCAAAGTATCCGCATGTGATTTATGATAATTGTTTAATCGGCCCCGTGCGCCCGAAAGAGGTTACTCCTTGCCAGGCCGGATTTATAATGGAATATGCGACGTTAACTTTTCCCAGGTCTTGGTCGACGGGTTGTACCTTTTCACGGCTTTTGCCGGATTGCCGACGACCATCGTGTCGGACGGTACGCTCTTCGAAACGAACGAACAGGCTCCGATCCAGACATTGTCTCCGATCGTTATATCCCCAATGATGACACTGTGGGCGTTGACGATGACATTGTTTCCGATCCTGGGCCTGTTGCTGTCCCTGTTCGTACCGATAGTGACATTCTGATAGAAAATGAAATTGTCCCCGATGCTTTCGGCATTTATTATCGATGAGAAAGGATGCATCATTCTCAGGTTCCGCCCGATTTTTTTCGTGACGATAAACGTGTTGTATTTACTGGTGAACGGAATGAGCCTTTTCAGCACTTTCCCCCCCCCTCCTAATCGGGATATCCGATACTTGACAAGTATCCGGAATGCCCAGTCCCTTGCGAATTCAGCCATGAATGATTTAAAGGAAAGCTGCCTGCCGTGCCATGCCAACCAGTTCTTTACGTCATTTTTCAGTATTTCAGTTTCTTGTCCCATCCGCCTGCGATTATTTGAATTTTACGGATATGTTGCCGAGCCTCATTTTCAATTCTGCGAGAAAACGGTAGATAACTTTATTTTCAGCGACGTTTTGATATTCATGCCAATAGAAGAAATCCATTTTTTTCCGGATTTCATCGTGCTTCAGGTCGAACATGTCGCCCTTATTGATTTTTCGGATATATTCGTCCAGGCATTTGCTCCAGTAATGGTTGATCTGGATCGAATTTTTTGCCGGGCATTTTTCGTGGCCGGGGTTGGGGATGAATTTTTTAAGTTCGTTGACCATCGGCACTCTCCAAGTCATTCCCAGCCATTTCAATTTGCAGAATATATGGTGATGGTACATTTTCACAGGCTCGTACGCCGTATTCAGCACCTGCTTGCCGACGTTGCGTATTGCGTCCCATGAATTCGTGAATTCTTCGATTACCAGTCTGTCCGGGGTGTACCTGATCTTGCCGTTCGTGCCGAACATGAGCCAGTACATGATTACAGCCGGGTATTTTTCATATCCGGACATCCACTTCCGGACATCCGTTTCTTTCAGCGGGCATATGAATTCGTCCAGATCCAGAAACATCAGCCAGAATGTTTGGTTTCTGTGTCGGTCGTAACAATCTTGATATGCAGCGATTTGTGACATTTCGTACGGCCATTCGGTAAGCGTTACATAATCTTCGTCGATATAAGGCCGCAGAATCTCCATATAGTTGTCCGTGGAGAAATTGTTGTAGAGATATATGTGGTCGACCCCTACGATTTTATGGTATTCGATCCACTCTTTGAAATAGCGGGCTTCGTCCTTGAAGATTGCACATAGTGAAAAATAGTACCGTGTTTCCCGCTTTTTCTTTTTCCTGAAAAGGAATATCGTAGAAAAGAAAATGCATTGCAGGAGATGAAAAGTGGCGCGCAACGATTGTCTGATTTTGCCGGACATGTGCTTCGTTTATTTTAAGTATTCCAGCAGGTATTGCCGGGACGATGTTTTCAGTCGATCCAGTTTGGAATAAACCTTATCGTAGTCTATGGGCTTCATCCATATCTCCTTGCTGTCCATAATCTGGCGGGGTGTGAAGTATACGCGGTCTTCCAGTCCTAATTTGGATGCTAAGTCCATGTACCGTTCTTCGCCACCCTTGTAGGACGGAGTTGCGATGAACTGTTGCCGGAACAAAATGCTGAATACCATTCCGTGGAAGGAATCCGTGAACACGAAATTCGATGTTTTGATGAGACGCAGCCACTCATGCACGGAACAGAGCGGGTGAAACGGAAACCCTTCGATCGGAATAAGGCATCCATCCATCCGGATATCCAGTTTTTGTTCCCTGGCGATGAACCTTATAGCTTCTACCCAATTGTCGTTGATGATGAATTTGAAATTGTACAATGAGCCTTTGGCATCGAGATCCGATCCGGCTAACAGGTCGTCGTACCCGTCGATCAGGAACGTCGGATCCAGCACCTCGACCGCATCCCTGTCGAATACGTTTTTCAGAATGGTCTTGCTGGTTTTGTCCCGTACACTTATTGCGTTGAATTTATCAAGTAAGGATTGTATGGTTGCGACCTCTTCTTTCCTGAATTTGAAATTTGTATTCCCACCCATGCTTGGGGCGTATGAAATCTTTTTTTTGCCGGGTTTGACGAATGAGAAAAAGAAAAGAGGGTACTGTATGTTTGTTACCCAGAGGTTCCATACCTGATCGCTTCCTACGATGTATATATCAGCATCCGGGTAGTCGGCTTCGAAATCGGCAGGTGTGACATATTCGTGGGTGAGGTTGCGGAAATATTTGCTTCGGAACGTGTCGAAGAGCCCCATGTTCAGCATGTCGTATTTCCGGTCTTCCTGCTGTTGTTCCGGCGTGCGCTTGTACCGGATCTCGTAATCGTATTGCCTGTTGTGTCCCGACAGCCGCGCCAGTTTGTTTACGACCTTCTTTATGAACTGTTCCGCCTTGCCTTCCCTGCTTTTCCCTGCTGCGACGAGAGGGATATTGATGATATCTACGCAGTGTCCCTGCGATTCTATATATTTGCATAGTGCATAACACTGCAGAGTGGCTCCGTAATTATTAGTGCGGGCAAAGGTTAGTAAAGCTACTTTCATCTGGAAATGGTATTGTTACTTGACATTATAATATGCAGAAAATGCGTCGTAATTTGTTTTCCGACATATGTACCAGCGGGTATGCGCGACTGGCTTTTATTCTCCGGATCTTTTGGAGGAATATCCTGAAGCGCAGCCCTTTTATGTCGCCTTTTAGTGAATGATATAGCGAGTCGAATATCCTAACGTAATGTACTGAACTTGGAGCTATGTCGAGCTTGGGGTATAGCTCCAATAACTTGAGGCTTGAGCCGAAAGTGTCGACGGCCTTGTATTTCTTTCCGTAATCTTGCTTCCAGTAGCTATAATTCGCAACAGCGAGGTTTCTGATCCGGTCGCACGCCAGAATATATTCGGTTGAAAACAGCAGGTCTTCGCATAGTGAGACCGATTCGTCGAATCTGATGCCGTGAGCTGCTATTATATCTTTCCTGAAGCACTTGCACCATAAATACCCCAATGTTATCCCCTTCGAAAGATTGAAATAATCCGATGTCGTATAGTCGCCGGCGGGCAGGATGACCTTTTTAGTCGCTGTTTTATCTTCCTGCAGTTCGATATACCCCTGACTGAGCAGGGAGATGCCCTTCTCGTAATTATCGATAAAATCCTGTAACCAGGATGATGATACGCTGTCATCGCTGTCGCAGAAGCATACCAATTCTCCTCTTGCGATTTCGATTCCTTTGTTGCGGGCTGCCGACACCCCTTTATTGGGCTGGTGGAATACGATAATTTCCCCCCCCCCTCGGCTTTTAAAATCATGGATGATGTCGGCACTCTTATCCGTACTGCCGTCGTCGATAAGTATGAGTTCGAAATTCCGGTAGTTTTGGTTAAGTATGCTTTCGATGCATGTCGGTAAATACCGTTCCGTATTATACACCGGAACGACGACGGAAATTTTTGGAGAAGGATTGCATGTCATGTGGCGTCAGAGGAGTTTATGTCGTATTTTTTTGATCTGCTCGATGAAAAATAATTTTTCCGTTTGCGTAAGCCCGATCAGATAAATCAGAGAGAGTATCAACATGGAACTCAACAGTGAGGTGAGCAGTAGTGTGCCAATCGAATCAAGCAGCATCGATCTTATCAGAATCAGGGGGAGCGAGGCGCAGGCGACTATTGCAACAGATTTTATTATCACATTGTTGATATAATTTTTCATGGATATCCGCAGTGTTTTTCCGACGAATCGGATTCGCAGGAAAATGCAGACGACGCTGTTGGCTATGATAACATAGTACATCCATTCGGGACTGAATCCGAGTTTATAGAGGACATATACTGCCGGAAAATTAAGCAGTTGGAGCCATCCAATAACCAATTGGAACGTTTTTATCTTCCCTGTCGCCTGCATAACAACGATCATCGTGTTGGAGAAAGGTTGCATGATGGCGTATATTAGTGATAGCCGGATGAATGTCGTGGTGTACTCCGGGATGTTTTTCCCGAGCCACAGTTGCAGTATGGTTTCTGTCTCGAATATGATGGGCAGAGAGATCAGCGCCATCAAATAAAATGAGAATTTTCCGCCTCTTTCGGCCAGACTCATCATGTAGTTATACTCCCCGGCCGAATATGATTTTATGATCAGCGGATTCAGTGATGTCATGAAATTGTTCACCAGTTGGGTTACAGCCCGTTCAACCTGCAACGAAATACCTTTCGCAGCATTTGCAATGACGCCCCAAAAAATATTCAGCAGTAAGGCTAATCCTTGGGTCGAAAGTACGGATGAACAACTGCCGAAGAAAGACCAGCCCGAGAATGCCAGCATCTCTTTGTAGGTCTCTTTGCAGTTCGTCTTCTCCCATTTGCATTCTTGAAACCGTTTTTTACAGTAAACCCCGTAAATTATCCGCACCGATATGGCGATGGCCAGTATAAAAATGGCAAAGAGGATTAGTCTGTCCGATGCGACATATCGCAATAGCAGTACGAGGATGAGTTTCGAGGTTACTTCGTATATGCTGATAAGTGCGAAAACGCCCATTTTTTCATGTGCTATAATGGACGCATTATACGGAATGCTTATCAGGTTGACGATGAATGTTGCGACCGAGCACTGGAACACCCAGTTGGCTGCGACCATGCGGCCTGCCGGGATGTTCATTTTACAGTTGAGGAACCATACTCCTGCAGTCTCCATTACGATTAGGATTATGATTGCTATGAGTATGTGGATGTTGAGTGACGAGGAGAAGATTTCCTTGCTTCGGGCGTTTGTCTTTTTCCCTAATTCGAATGTAATGAACCGCTGGGTAGACGAGGTGAACGTCGCGCTCATGATCTGAAACATGGCTACCATTCCTCCGACGGCGTTGTATATGCCGTAATCCGAAATGCCCAGAATGTTGAGTATTACACGTGAAGTATATAACGAGATTATTAATGCGAGCAAAGAGCGCCCATATAAATACAGCGTATTTTTAGCTACTCTTTTCGTGTCCTGTATATGGTTATGCATTAATTAGCAGCCTTTTTATGAAGTGTCTGATTCTGTAGACAACCGATGGCCGGGGGAAGAATTTTGCCGAACATGCGGCAAATCCTCTGTTGCTCAGGTATTGGTAGAATTCATCCGTATTTATTGCCGGAATCTTCTTTGCCGGGAAAAGGTTTGGATGGGACAGAGCCTTTGCGGCTTCCACCGGATAAATTTGCAGCGAATCCTTCAGCATTTCCAGCATTTTCTTCCCCTTGTCTGTGTTTGCCAGCACTAGCGAAGTTCCCATCGGGTTGATGAGTCCGGGATAATGCTGTTGTACTTTCCAATAATCCCCGAGCGTGATATCACCGACCCTGTTAGGGGATGAAAATTTGCAGTTTAGGCAACACGTACGCATTACGACTTTCGAACCGCACATCCTAGCCCATAATTTCGTTTCGTATGTATCAGTCAGTGACGTATGATCTTCGAATGTAACCCGCAGTTTGGGTTTCAGCCAGCCTTGCGTCTTGTCTTTCATGTTGATACACGTCACCTTTTTCTTGAAAATCCGCTCGATGTAAGTTATATATTGGCTGAAAACAGCCGGGTTTGCAACTCCGTCGCAGATGAGGTCGCAAGTGAGCAAATTTTCGTATTCACGACCTAAAAAACCGTATATGGAGGCCACCTGGCAAGGAGTTCCCGTAAACGCTATGTATTTGCCGGCATCAAGTTTATGCTTTATCTCTCTGTGTATTCCTTCCATATTGCTTTGCAGGTATTTTGAACCCCGGAAACATTCACATTCCTTTTCCGTCCATGCGATTTTGTGTCTTGCAGATTTGTAATCTTCAGAATATGTCGCTCCCGCGCGCCCCCCCCCCGCGGAATTCCATAACTCCCCGTTCGAGCTCTTTCATCACCCCGCCCGAGGAGCTTGCCGCAAGGGTTGCCGGTGTTTGCGAAAAGGCTATGTAGGCATTCGTATCCCGGGATGCTGAAACTCGGGGCGAAATGATGGGGCATACTTTTCTGCAAAGCCCGCATTCAATGCATTTCGAATTGTCGATAACCGGAAATTTCTGCAAATGGTTGTCCGTGGTGAAATGTATGCAATTCTTCTTACATGCGGCAATACATGCTCCGCATCCACAACAGGTTTTGTTGTCCAGAAGTTTCATTTATCGATTTATTTCAGTTATAAACCTGTCCTGCAACCGGTAATCTCCTTTTGCATTCGTTTCAGCACCGAAAGATTGCTACCTGTCCTTATACATGCTCTGATAGTATTGCTGATACTCGCCAGAAGTTATGTCGTCCATCCATTTTTGGTTTTGGAGGTACCAGCGGACAGTTTTTTCGATTCCTTCCTCGAACTGCAGG